>Ga0208450_1000517_pt1 | contig 20694 bp, 18 predicted proteins | sample MalvireepMed_908_FD_184249 | JGI IMG/M metagenome (GOLD analysis project Ga0208450, IMG submission 184249) | Marine viral communities from the Global Malaspina Expedition - Malaspina viral metaG DeepMed_908 (SPAdes) (version 2) | ecosystem: Environmental > Aquatic > Marine > Oceanic | place... | reverse complement strand
CTACTCCCCCGACAGGGCCGGTAGGACCGCCTGGGCAACCAAGGCCTGGGGCGTTGTCAGAAGGAGAACGGTTACGTAGAATAGGCCTAGTCGGGCCGAGAGGGTAATAATGCCTACTAAAAAGCAGGAACAAGATCTTATTAAAGCCTTTGGATCTATGCCACAGGATATTATGACTGGGGTTACTCCTCCGTTCGTACAGCAGATGATGGGGCAGGGCGCGCCGGGAAGGCCTGGTAATATAGACCCCAAGCTGATCGAACTGGCAGAGCTGGCGAAACAGGGGAAACTCCCCAATACACCAGGACCTAAAGGCCCTGATCCCGAATACCTACAGGCCATGAAGGCAGGAGCGCCTCCGCCAGTAGCAGCCATGATGGCGTCGAAGGCGGCTAACCAGAAAGTAAACACTGATTTGGAGGGCATGGTAAGAGTAGAACAATCCAGCAGAAAGAACAGGGCTAAACAAGCGGCTCGGGCTCTTATGGCCTCGTTCCCAGAAGCCTCGTTTAGGGGATAAGTAAAATGCCGGTACGTCCTTCGGAAAGCTTCAAAGTAGCTGACTTTAGTACCCATCTAGATAAACAAGTATTAGAGCTATCTAAGGCTTTTGGTGTTAGTACAGGAGAAATATGGGCAGAGTTACGGCTCCTAAATAAGGCTGAAGATAGCCTTGCTCCTACTATGCCTAACCTGCAACAGGAAGTTCTTCCTCCCGTTTCTTATAAGCAGATAGGACAAGGGACTAGTATGTGGGACGTCACCCAAGAGGGAGAGGTACCTTTACCCCACGAGTTCATGGACCCCAGGGCAATACCTATTCCTAGCGCGGCTAGAAGAGCCGCTGAAGCAGAAAAATCCCAAGTAGAAGCGGCTCTGGCAGCACCTATGGGGGAAGGAGAAGAAGCCGAAAGTCCGCTTACACCTACGACAATCACAGCACAGGGTATTAAAAAGTTAATAGAGAATGTACCAGAGGGTGTTTATGGGGCTACCGCCCCTAACGCGTATGATGCTATAGCCCAGAAGTACTTAGGCGCTAATGCTAACGCGCCTATGATGAGATCTAGGCTGGAACTGAGTTATGGACCGTCTCGTGGTAGATGGTATTTACAAAGGTATCTTAATAGACCGAAAGAGTTTAATACCGAGGCAGGAGAAGCATCTACTGGATACGGCCAACGCGGCAGCCCCGAAGATAACAGATACGAATGGCCTGGATGGCTTATGGAGTCGTATCAAAAATCGCCCGAGGAGTTTTACGATCAGGATTCTCAGAAGGATAACTGGGAGTATCTGGTAAAGCTGGGTTCCGAAGGACTAACAGAGGGTAATAAAAGAGTGTTTACCACGGCGGCAAACTCTCTGGAGTACGATCCTCTTTCCCGACCATTTAGGAATAGGATTATTTTGGATATATATGATCCTAGTCCTTTAGGCCAGGGAAGAAGTAACGAATACTACGCGGCGATGGCTGTGGGCAATATAACAGGCGGAAAGCCGGGGGCCTCGGATCCTAAAGGATCGTATAATCAGATGAGGACGAGCGGTCTAGATAGACTATATGATAGATTTTATAAAGAGCAGCTATGGGCAGAAGACGAGGATAGGAGAGGATTTGCCGCTTGGCTTAGTGAGAATGTAGGCGGGAAGTGGGCAGCTACGCCTAGCGCTACGGACCCAACAAAAGGAGGCTTATAGTGCCTTATCAGTGGAATCAACAATCAGGCGAGTGGGAATGGACCGACACAGGACCTAATTACGGACTTGGGCGGGGTGCTACTGAACCCACGTTAGCTCATGGAATAGATCCTTGGCAGGATGTGGGACTCGAACGCCTATACGGTATGGCCGCTAGGGCGGCGTTCCCATCGTTAGAGAGCAGTGACTTACACCAACGTCTGGTATCTAGGTTACAAGATCCGCTTATGGGCCAGTATCAAATGTCCTTTCCTGCTGCGGGTAGATCGGAGGAGGGGTTCCAAAAGTGGCTCATGGGAGAAGATGGAGTCGAGGGCGGCAGCAGGTTTTATGGTCAGCAGGGGGTGCCTGGGGTAGCCCGGCCTGAGTGGGAGCAAATGATAAATGTCGCTAGAACATACGGTCAGGGTAGACCCGAAGCCCTAGAATCTATAGGGATCGATCCAAGGGACGCTCAGGCCGCGTATGATAGGTGGTACGAAACCGGCCCGTTAGGAGTGGACGAGTCCGTTAGAAATATACTCGGGCTGGCTACATTCGATCCTAGGGCGGGGTCTATTTACGGGAGGATGCGTCAGGCGGGATTACAACGTGCCCAAAACAGGTTCTTTGCGGAAAATCCATTTGCTACTAACGTTGATTGGCTAGGACATCTTACTGGGCAGGAAGCGTTAGTGAATCCAGATTACTATGTAGGTAGTACGCCCACTATACCATCAGAAGTAGCAGCTAACGGGGCTCCTACGGGGGTTGGTGCGGTCAATGGTATAGCAGCAAACGTCGATGACGTGCCCCTACCACCTGGCTTCGTGGGCCATGAGGCAATAACACCACCAACGTATCAACCACCAGTGGACGATGTACCCCTACCACCTGGCTGGGGTACGGGCGGTAGAGCAAACGTGCCTTTCATACCACCGTCCACACCACCAACGTATCAACCACCAGTAGACGATGTACCCCTACCACCTGGCTGGGGTAAGCTCACACCACCGTCCACACCACCAACGTATCAACCACCAGTTGACGATGTACCCCTACCACCTGGCTGGGGTAAGCTCACACCACCGTCCACACCACCAACGTATCAACCACCAGTAGACGATGTACCCCTACCACCTGGCTGGGGTAAGCTCACACCACCGTCCACACCACCAACGTATCAACCACCAGTAGACGATGTACCCCTACCACCTGGCTGGGGTACTGGGTATGATCCCATACCCGAACCATTTATTCCTAATCCTACTTTTAACGAGCCAGCAGATTGGGAGTACCTCGACCCTAGTCTTGAAGGTACTTGGTACTAAGTATAATAGGTAAGGTGATATATGCCGCAAGAAAACGATTTTTCACAGTGGTTACCACATGAGCCCAGGGCCGCGTACTATAGCTCGGAACCGTTCGGAGCGGGTCCTTCTGCTGCGTCTCCCTTTGGCGGAGGATATTCTCCAGCCGCCCAGCAATACTGGTCAGGTCAGTACGGCAACGTAATGAACCAGTATGAGGGGGAGTTGGGTAGGGCTATGCGCTTGGGGCAGGAACCACCAATGTCCTTTCACGACTATCTAGGTAAGTACCCTTGGACTGAGAGGTACTCTTCTCTAAGTCCTCGTCTCAGACCAGGAGGCACAACGTCTAGGTTAGCTCCCTCAGTGAGACGATTTTACTAATGCCTAACGGAGAGAAAACTCTTCTCGAACATTGGCAGATAGCTAATAAGTATTATCCTAGCCTACGAAATGTGCCTAATCCTATAGATGAGGCTACAGGCGGATTTACTGACGAGGCTAAAGAGGCTTGGCGTAACAGATCTACTACCCCTCCCGCGGCCCCTACTCAGGCGGCTCCTTTCATGCCCCAAGCTACTACCCCATTTGATCCTATAGTTGGAGATATTAGTAGTACCTTCACCCCTACTATGGTGCCTCCCTCTGTGAGTCCCGAACAGGGACCAGGGGTGTTAGGTAGTATAGGAGAAGTGTTAGAGGCCGGTCCCCCGTGGGCTCGACTAGCTCCTAAAATAGCTCCTCTAGCGTTTAAGCCACTAGAAGCTATACATGAATACGCAGTGAAGCCAACCGTTAGCGGGCGAACTAAATACTTTCCTATGAAGTATGAAGATGACAAGTGGAAGCCCACCTTCGATGCTTATTTAAAGCCAGAAGGAGGAATTGACCCGATGGCCGTCCTTGGCGCTTTTGCTGGGGCTGATCCTGTAACAGAAGCTTTTAATTGGCCCGCGTTAGGTCAGAGAACCATAATGGCTAAAAATGTACGGGAGGAAGCGGAACGTAGAGAAGCGGCTACAGGAAAGCTTCTAAACGAACGGGAACGTAGGAAAATAAGAGAAGAACAATATAAGATGCCTCCATATGTAAGGGGGATGCTTGAAGAGCTTCCTTGGTTTCTTATACCACCTGCAAAGGCGATTAGGGGGGGTCTTCAAGCACGAAAGGCCGCAACAAAGACCCCTTCCTTCCAGCGATACCTAATGGGTGCCACTAGAGAGGCTCTAACCCCTCTTGAGGTATATGAACAGGGAATAGCTAAGACACTAGGATCCGCGGGCCGAAATGTTTTAGGACTACCTCCAACGCCAAAAGGGCTAGTCCCAATAGGCACACGACCCGTCGCACCTAAACCCCCTCCTCCCACCGCTATGCGGGAAGAAGGCTTTAGTGAATTACCGGGAATGAGTGGTTTTTCTATCTATGTAGATGATGTCATAAAGTATCGTGGCAGAGATATGGTTGTTGTTAGACTTCCTGATGGGAAGTTCCAGCCCTTCTACCGTCGCACAGGTAGAGGTGGGGAAGCTAAACACCTAGGGCCAGAACAGTGGGCGCCTTTTGATGGGGTAGTAGATGAGAGTCCCATTCCAGGGGTGTACAAAAAAGGCTGGGTTAACAAGGCCGCATATGTAGGAGAAGGTAGAGAAGATGTTCTGTTTAGATTAGGTACGGTAGAGAACAGAAGAATTAGTAATGCCCTGAAACAAGTAGAAGAATCTTTACCTGAGCCAAAAGATGTAGAGTCTCCAAGGGAAGTGAATGAATGGCTGGGAGTATCTGGGAAACTAGAAGAACAGGGACCTGGAATTGGGAAAGGACCTACCGCACGACCTACCAGACAGGCACAACAGCAGCCCCTTTTGGGAGAAGTGGGGACGGATATAACTGGGTATAATCTCCAGACAGGACCTAATTACGGATCTTTATCCCTCAGGCAGGCTGTACGGATTGGTGACGACGTTGTTTTTGAAGCAGCGGATGGCACTATGGGTGCCGGTAAGGTAACAGGCAAAGGGACGATAGAGATAAATGAAGTACGTAAGCCCTACTTCAACATACGTACCGCTACTGGAGAGGCCGTTAGAAAACCGGCAGAGGCGGTAAGATTGGCTGATGTGCCCACCGCACGGGTAGTACCGGCTACTGATGTTGTACCCACCACGCCCGCACCTAGCGCACCCAAGTCCCTAGGGGTACTTACAGATCAGGAGTTCCAGAAATTAGAGGGCTTATATAAAGATCGTGACGCTATTGGGGAGGCAGACGCCGCCACACATCTTAAAGCGGCAATCGGGAGACTAAAACCGTCCGCGTTAAAGGGGCCTGCTACAAAGGAAGACATTAGGGAGGTAATAAAAAAGGTCTCAGAATCATGGAGTCGTACTGCTGCTTATTATCCAGATATGAGATTAGGGAGTAAAGAAGCTGAGAAAATAATAGGTGACATATATAACAACTTGGCTTGGAAGCGGTACAACCGAGCAAAGAGTTCCGTTGAGAGACATAGACTGGTAGATGAATTAAGTATTTCAGAGGTGCCTAATAATCATCCACTTGCTAGACAGACCCGAGCCATATTCCAAGATATCATGGAAGAAACGCCCAGTACAGAACGCGTATCTGCGTCATATCAGCAATCTCAAAATATTGTTGATGATTATGAAACAGAGCTTATACGAAAATATGGTGAGGACGAATATTTTGAGGCTCTCAATGCCCGCGCTAGAGCGTCAGCTTGGGATGATGTGCCTGATCCTCCCACCGAACGGGTAGTGCAGGAGGTAATCCCTCCTACTCGAGCCGGAGCGACAATAGCAGGCGGTAGATTCAAGCACTTTACTACTCCAGAAGTAAAGGCTCGACTGGAGGCAGGGGAGACTTTTGACCCGACTAGAGTACCTAAACATGGGACAGGAGATTTGGGGAGAGGGCCTAAAGTAGGTAAGTTTGCCGGGAATAGGCTTTATCTTTCTCTGGATGATGAAAGATGGAGCAAGATACACGAGGAAAGTATAAAGGGCAAGGTTGTTCCGTCTACTCCTGAAAACGAGGGGATGGGAGGAACGTCCTTCTTTGACTACGATAAACAACAATGGATGAAGTCTATGGACGAGGACGTCGTAACGACTCTTTCGCCAGTTGAGTTTGAGATATCCCCTATATCAAGGGTACTTGAGCTAGGTTCTATGTCGGATTACGACCGAGTAAAGGATAAGTATGGTTATTTGTTAGAAGAGGTTATTACTACTGGAGAACTATCCGTTTGGGATAGAATCGCCAGAGACTACGATGTTGTGGCTATACGCAATAGCGACGAGATCGTAAAAGCGACTGATAATAAGTTTTTTAGGGCTGTAGGAGGAGACCAGGTTATAGTCTTAAACCCACGAGTAGCTAGGGTTTATACTCCAACCACACCTACCGCCGAACGGGTAGTACCGGCTACTGATCCTCCCATCGCCACACGGCCTACTGTACGGGAGGTTATTGATACTCCCGCTGCGATACCAAAGGAGCTTCCTAAAGTAATACCTACTACGGGGGGTGCTGGAATTCCTCCCACTAGTCCCCCTACGAGGCCTACAGGGGGTTATAAACCGCTTGCCGATATACCTGAAGGATCCCGATTCTTAGCCGATCTCAGGGAGATTACGGATGTTGCTCGTGAGGTAAGATCTATTACTACCCCGGTCATACGTCAGATCGCCCAGTTTTTTGTGAACCCATCTGCGGCAATGGATACTGAAACAGGGAAAATACTAGTTGCCTATTATAGGCAACAGATAGCTATAGACTCGGCTGTTGAGGTGGGTTTAGCCGGAGGCTTAGGGGGTCATGTAAGGGGCATGAGACCATTTATGCGTGGTCGTGAGGCTACTGGAAGAGTAGTACCTAAAATGCTTGGCGCGCTATCTAAAACCATTGCTTGGGAACCGGTTAGGATAAACTCGCAAGGATTCTTCGCTAATACTAAGTACCTTTGGAATGATGTGTTCTCTCGTCCAGATGATCCTAGATGGGCGTCTGAACTGCTACCAGAAGAAAAGGCGTATATAAAAGACTACCTAACATTGGTGGATGAGGCGGAGGCGATACGTATTAGAAGGGGGCTGGCTCCAAGAGGAACGCGATCAAAAGATGGTTGGTTCTATGTACCTAGACAGGTCGAGAGTATAGATAATCTAGAGCTTCTTGGTAAGACTAATCCTAAATTACGCAGGGTATTTGAAGAGGCTACTGTGGGTTACTTCGATATGGGTATTCGTTACTCTAACAGTCCGTATAGGACTCTCGAACTACATCTCAGGGCGTCGTATAAAGAGATACTAGATAAGCAGCTATCTGACGCGTTAGCGCCTCTATCTATAAAGCCTTCAAGGTTAATATCGACTGATATTACTAATGACGCGATTGAGAAAACACGAGAGCTAACAAAAGCTAGAAGAGAAGTTAATCGCTTACGGGTACCACGAGGAAGGCTGCGTAAGGGGATGCCGAGTACTGAGGCGGAAAGGACGTTGAGGAAAGAACTTACGACGCAGCGTCGTAACGCGACTGCTCGTAAAAACAAGGCTGAATCGGCCTATACCTTGTCTAAAAATAGGTACAATAATGCGTTGGATGATGCGAAAGCAAAGCAGTATGCTCCTGGGGAGTTATTCGGTAAAGCCGATAAAGCGATAGTTATAGGAGAATGGAACAAGCGGTTTATGCCCAAAGAGGACGCGGATCTCCTAAAAGAGGCTTTACAGAGTACCCCTAGACGAGGAGTTAGATCTGGTGGGGACGTAGCTAGGTGGTTAGGTCGGGGCTTTGTGAACTTCGTTAACATAACACGTATGATGTCGGCTACTCTTGACTATGCCGCGCCTCTTATACATGGGCTTTTCGTGTTGACAGAAAACCCCGTTATTTGGGCGAAAGCCACTGGGTATCATTATAGGGCTTTCCTGGATCCCACTGTTTACAGCCGATATGTCAGGGATAATCTGGATTCGTTTGCCGAGATGAGCGCAGCAGGGATTCCTACCGGGATGTCTAACGAAATGTTTATCGCCATGCAAGCTGGGCGTGGGGCATCTCCTTTAGCCCTACTGGGTAAGGTTCCTGGTGGTGAAGGGGCACGAAGGGCGGCGAAGGTATTAGAAAAGCAGTCTCTAGGAAGATTCCAGGCGTCGTATTCCGCTATGCTAGGTGTTAGTAGGAATATGCTATGGAAAGCAAATAAGGATAGTTGGGACGGATCTGATGCCGAGCTGGCTGCTTATATAAGGAATCTAACTGGCGGACTGGACACAAGAGCATTAGGAGTCGGTCCCGCACAGCAGAGCGTCGAGTCTGTCATGCTGGCGTTTTCTCCCCGTCTACTTAGATCTACTGTGGCGGTTACGGCAGACGCGCTACGAGGGTTAGTTAATATGGTGCCAGGACGTGCTATTACGGCTCGTCAGGCCGCGTCTTTAAGGAATATAACACGACTTCTCATTGGGGCGGGCATGGTTTATACCCTAGCAGGAATAGCGCTTGGAAAGCCCTGGAAAGACATAGAGAAGGGACTTAATCCTCTGAGTGGCAAGAAACATATGGCGTACTTAATAAATAATGATTGGATTGGGGCAGGAGGACAACAACGAGCCCTATTACAATTCCTATCTTATGCTATAGCAGCTACATATAAAGGGGACATAAACAAATTCCTTACTCCAAATATGATGGACAATCCGATACTACAACTATATATGAGCCGTGGCGCGGTTGGGGTGAATGTGCTAGGGGCTATAGGGGAGGGGTTGTCCAAAGGTAAGATAAACATACTTCCTTATGACCATATAGATTCTGTGCCGGATATCGCCAAACATCTGGGGACCTCGCTCCTTCCTTTTGTCGTGCAAGGTAAGCTAGACGGCGAGGGCGCGATAGCGCAAGCTGCTTCTCAGGCTGGATTCCGCACTAGCGTGATGACCGAAGGCGAGAGAATGGAAAGGCTTGGTAGAGAAGAAGTTCCTGAGATGTTCGAGGGTAAGACGGTAGAAGAGATAAATAGGATACGCGGTTACGAGTCTGGTATATGGAGTGAGAAAGATCTTGACTATACCCCTGAAGAATCTTGGTCAAAGGACCCAAAGACACAAGCCTTGGTAAAAGGCGCTCCAGGATACGCAGAAGCTTCTCGAAAGAAACGAGAAGACACTATAAAATTCAACCCCGCGTTAGGTAGGTATTATGCTCAGGTAGATGAGTATTGGAATACCCTTCTCAAAAAGTTAGAGGAAGCTTGGAAGGCGTCTAACAATGATAAGGAGGAACCAGGCAGACATTACAGAGAGAAACGAACAGCTATATTCGCCGAGTTCTATCTACTAAAGGAACAAGCTAAAAAGATAGCGGCAGAGAATAAGGCTTTTCGTGATATGGACCCAGATGGACCTTATGATGAAGCTAGTGATGTATATAACAGGCTATTGTTTGCCGATGATGGATCGTCAGGGTACTCGGAATGGGCAACGGCCTTATTGGGGTCTTACGATGATACATATGTATATACCCCGCTTGAAGATGAATATGGGATTAACTGGGACGAACGTGAATATAGGAGGGAATACCTTAAAAAGCAGTACAGTCCACAATTCGTAGAAGATATAAAGGCTTTGCATGAAGCGAGTCCTGATAAGCCACTTCCTGACTATGAACTGCAACTTAGGCGGGACAGGGAGTATATAGAAGCTACAGGCTATTGGAATGTAGAAAGAATACTAGCGGAAGATTTAGGTGTCGAAGACGCGTATGACACATATAAATCGCTACTCAGACAAAATAAACCGGCAGAGGCCAAAGATTATATTCGGACAAAGGGACCTAGCGACCTAATTTATGTGGTAGGAGGAAGAAGTAGAGCCCAAAAAGGAATGCGAAATAAGGATCCATATCTAAAAGGGCTTATTGAAAAATACGGATACTATTAGATCTGAGTACCTTATATAGAGGTAGGGTTCTTGACAACCACTATATATAGTATGTAGCCTTGGGTACTTAGGAGGGATATATACTTATGGTAACTGAAAACTTAGACCAAGCACCGGCAACAGATAGTCCTGCTACTACAGAGGACACACAACCTGTCGCTGATACTACGCAGGATAATCTCACTGAGGTTCCTAACGCGGAAACAGATACTACTCCTACTGAGGAGCAGCCATCTGGGAATCAGCCTCTTACATCTGGAGTTCCACCTACGGTGCCTACGGCTCTTCCAGATCAACCTCCTCCACAGACACCGCCCGCGTATACTCCTCAGCAGATAACTAAGATGCAGCAGGACGCTGCTCAGTACGCTCAGGTACAACAGCAGGCGGCGTTACAAAACCAAGCGGATTCGTATAAGCAGCAGTTAGAGGCTAGCGGGTACTTACCCGAGCAAGCCGAACAGGCTGCTAATGTCTATATGCAGAGTCAGAAGCAACATCAGGACTTGATGCAGCAGGCCGAGCAGTATGGACAACACCTTCAGGGTCAGATGGCGGCGGCAGTACATTTAGCCAAGAAGTTTAATTTGGATATGGACGATTTATCGACTCTGAGGACTTACAATGATCCTCAATCAATGGAAGGCGCAGCTAAGAAGCTGGCCGAGGATAGGAAACGGGACTCAGAGCTTGCATCATTCAAGCAGGCAAGGGTTCCGTCTCAGGCACTTGATAACAGTCAGGGCAGCCCGGAGGTGGCTGCTGATGAGGGTGGCTGGCTGGATAGGTACAATGCTGGAGATAGATCGTCGAGCGCACAAGCTGCGGCGAGAAAAGCGGCGGGTTTATCATAATCTAGTCAGGAGGACTCATAATGGCTCAGGCAGCGACTACGGGCAATCTGGAAAATGCCCAGAAGATTATTCTTGCGGCGAGTAGATATACAGAGGAGCATAACGCTCCTGCTATGGCGCTGATAGAGAGTTTTAACCTTCCTAAAGGAAGTAAGCAGGTTACGGTACCAAAGGTCGGACAGATGACTATATCTGACCTGACCGATGGACAGGATATCGTTGACGAGGAAGATATCGGGATGACCACGGTTGACCTTACGGCTGCGGAAGTCGGGGCCAAGGTCATTCTGACCGACAAGTTGGTCAGACAAGCTGCTGACAATGTATTCTCTATAGTCGGCAGGCAACTTGGTGACGGTATGGCTCGTAAGAAAGATACCGATGTACACGCGCTGTACTCTGGTCTTAACGGCGGTGATACTCTTGGTGCAGCCGGTACTACACTCAAACTTGCTAACGTAGCAGCGGCAATTGCTTATGCTAAGGCTAACAAGTTCGGAACTCAGCTTTATATTCTCCAACATCCTAACGCAGTATTTGACATTGCCAATACGGCAGTAACTGCGTCTCAAACATATCCTGTTCCCAAGGGATGGAGTGAGGATCTACTCGGTGAGTTCTTCAGTGGACTCAGACCTCTTAACGGCGTACCAATATTTGAGGACGGCAATCTGTCTGTAGATAGTAGTGATGATGCGATTGGCGTAATCGCCGATAAATCAGCACTCGCGGTTCTCAAGTCGGTCGAGACTAATACAGAACGTCAACGTGATGCGTCTCTTAGGGCTACGGAAGTAGTAATGACTGCCGACTACGGAGTATTTGAGCTTGATGATAGCCGTGGCGCAGCAATGACCTACGACGCTGCTGCACCGTCTACAAGTACATAGTGAGGTAGGAATGGTAACCACCACCGAGCGACAGGAACTTAGACGAGAATTGGTCTCACAGGGTTATTCATGGGAATATATAGATACGTGGCAACCCAAGACCACTCTATATCGTCATGCTCCAGGTCGTAACAACGTAGGGGACATAGTATTTCCTATCGGTACGGCTATAAAAGGAGTACCGGGCAATCCTGACTATGTGACTAAAAAGGCTAAGTTAGGTATGCTGCCGGTAGCCCCTTCGGATAGTTGTGAATGTCGGTGGTGTGTAGAATCTAGGACTTCAAACGTAGAGTCGAGTAATCCTAATGCTATGGCAAAGGCTTCCTGTAAGGAATGCGACTACGTAGCGGAACACGTTCGCCTCACAAACGCTACGGCTTCTCTACGAAAGCATGAGCAAGATAAACACTCATAATAGATTTGTGATGGCTGTAAAGATAGACCGAGGCCGTCCCAGATAAAATAAATATCGGACTATCGCAGGACTTAGAACCTGTAAACTAAACCTTAAAGGAGGTTTATTATGTCGTTTCCACAAACGATAATGGGTAAATATGGGTGGGAGAAAGTAACCACTTCTGCCCAGAAACACAAACTAGGTACTCGGATGCAGATTTTTGATAGAGAATTCGTGTATTGCGAAGCAGGTGAAGATATAACGGCAGGTAAATTAGTAATGGGTATTGATGGAACTGCTGCCCATCAGGTTGACCTAGCAGTATCTGCCGCCTCTGCTGGAGCTACTACTGTAACTCTTACGGGGTCTTTAACTATTGCAAAGGATCTATACAAAGATGGATGGCTTATCTTCAACGATGTTGCAGAAGAAGGTCATATGTACAGAGTCAAAGGTAATACTGTGGTATCAAGTGCAACAGGGTGTGTAGTAACACTTGACGAAGAAGACGGGCTTGCAACTGCGATAACAACTTCACAGCAAGTTGGGCTATACGAAAATCCATACACGGAAGTAGAGGCACATGATGCTAATGACGTAGACCATGCTCCTCTAGGTTGGACTTGTGTAGATATTGCAGATACTGATTTCGGATGGCTTTGTGTCAAAGGGTTTACAACAGCTTTAATTGATGGAACTCCTGGCTTAGGTGTTCCTTTAGTAGCATCCAATGGCGTAGATGGGGCAGTAGAAGTCTATGATGAAGATGGTACAGTTAATCTTTCTCCCGTTGGTTACATGGGGCCGATAGCTGGCGTGGCTGGCGAATACGGGCTTATTAAAGCAAACATAGAGTAATGATTTCAGAACTTTGGACTCCACCGGGGGTTACGGATCACTCTGTATCCTCGGTGGGGTACAATGCTGAGACAGGCGGGGGTATTCAGCAACACGTATTCCAGGTACATGACCCCGTCACGGATAAGAGGCACAAGTTCTGTATCCTTGCGGATGGGGATACTTCCCAGGCGCATTTAGAGGATATGGTATCCAATGCGGTAGATAGCTGGTTAAAAGAGGTTCGACAGAAGGATCACAAGCCAGCTCCAACGCCAGAGCAGCGCAAGGAAATAGGAAAGATCCTAGACGATATAAGGAAAAGTAGGATAAGGCGTAAGCAGAGTTCTACAGGAGTCATCCACTTTACTGGATTAGGGGGAGTCAATGGCAAACACAGACGTAACGGTAAATGAACAGGACCTTTCAGAGGTTTTGCGAGGTAAGGTTAACGAGACGGTGACCTTGCAGGTACAGGTTGCCGCATTAACCCGTACAGTCACAGAAAAAGCCAATCAGATTGAGGAACTTGAAAGTAAGCTCGCCAACCTAAACGGTAAGGAGGCATCAAATGCCAAGGGTGGGGAAGAAAAAGTTCCCGTACACAACCAAGGGTAAGAAGGCCGCTAAGGCCTATGGTAAGCGGACTAAAAAGAAGGTCCGTAAAGTTAAATATTAAACATCGTGGGGTGCAGGTATGGCAGTTATTCACGGACGAACCCGCGCCCAGCTTCGTCAAAGCATTGGGTATAATTTAGGTGCGGTATATGTATCGTCGCCTAGTGGTAACGGCGCAAGTGACGGGTCAACCATTGTAGATAACACGCTTATCGGTGCAGATGACAACCATAACGGTAGGTGGGTTGTTTTCGTTGACGATTCTGCCAGTACCGTAGAAACTACTCGGGCATCTGATTACACATCTAGTTCTACGACGCTTACAGTGTCGCCTGTTCTAAGTGCTGCTGCGGCTTCGACTACTTCAGACTCATATGAACTATGGGATGACGAGTATAATCCCACAGTACTAAACGACTTCATTAACCAGGCTATCCTTGAAGCTACAGGTAGGGCTTGGGATCCTATAGAGAATCTCTCTTTTCATACAGACGGTCATCAGCAGAGATTCGATGTTCCGTCTGGTATATCCATGATTCAAGATATCTACTATCGCAACAGCGTGGACTTTACACGTCTCCATGCGTGTGCCGAGGCGTTTGACGAGACGGTTGATAGTGATATAACGGTATCTCTTGATACGAAGGATAAAAAGCAGGGAACTCAGAGCTGTAAATTCGTAATAGCTGCCGGGGCATCTGCCGGGGATATTGCTACTGACTCAATTTCTAGTAAGAATATCAGCGGATACGACTATATAGAAATGTGGGTAAAGAGTACGGTAGCTACTAGCGCGGGTAATCTTAAACTCTTACTAGACAATACTGCGTCATGTGCTAGTCCTATAGAAACACTCAATGTTCCTGCTCTCTCGGCAGACACATGGACTTTTGTACGGATGGCACTTTCCAATCCTGAGACCGACACTGCTATTATTTCAGTGGGACTTGAGTACGATTCGGATCTTGGGGCCTGTACCATATGGCTGGACGATATCAGTGCGGTAAAGAACGACACCGCAGAGTGGGTCAAAATACCTCGTAACCTCTGGAAGATCGATAAAGAGGCCAAGGATGTGGTATTAGATAGCTACGCTCACGGGGTAGCCCGGTATAATCTACTCAAGATAGTGGGTGGTGATAAGCCTGCCCTACTAACCTCAGACTCCGACACCTCCGAGATCAACGAGGAGTATCTAATAGCTGCTGCCACAGCAAGGGCCTTCGCGGCTACTTCTGGTGGTAGCGGCACAGATCCTGACCAACGCCGCTCTCAGGCAGGTTTCTGGTTCGGTATGGCTAATCGTGCCAAGAGGTCGCTACCACTTCTAACTAATGTACGGCTGGTTGAATAATGGTCGCAAAGGTAGAGAGCCCAAACGAGATAAGTCTCAATGGGGTTTATTACCCTATAATGAGGCCTGTGCAGAGTGTCTTAGCCTCTATATATCCTTCTAAGGTTGTTATAGGGGATACCAGCAAAGATTCTCAAGCTCGTACTTCTATAGTTGCCTGGTCAGACTGGCGTGGGGGTATCGGCATAGACCGTATGGAACACGGTGGGGACGTTAACCGTGCCTGGTGGTCTGACTGCCAGCTACGTTACAAGAACCATCTCGTACTTGGTAACCTAGCCAATAAGACAGATACTGTCGCGCATGGTCTTGCTACGGCTGGTTCGGGTACCGGCATAGCGACTATTAACGAGCATAATGACAAGATATACGCGGTATGGAACGATGCGGTAGGCAATAATTCAAAGATATATGTGTACAGCAATGCGTCCGACGTATGGTATGACGGCAGGACTGCGGGTGACGAGAATGTTATCGGGGCTCACGCCAGTGATACTGGGCTTGAGGGAATAGAGATACAAGTCACTGACTCGCTGAATTACACGGACAGTTCTAATGTTAGCTGGCTGATATTGGCGCACTATGATTCTTCAGGTAGCACATGGTCTTTTGCTAGATATCCTAGTTATGACGGCACTAATAATGGGGTATGGGATAAACCCGATACTGCCAAGGCTACTAAGTATTTAGAAAGTTGGGATAATAGGTTATGGGGAATATCTAACGAGGGGCAGTTATGGTATGCGCTCACTGTATCGGATGATGACGGTACTGCTGTAGACGATGCCCGATTGCCTTTACCTGCTGGGTACTGCACCGGCTTATTCGTAGCCCGTGACGCAGGAGGAGAACCTATCCTCTATGCGTCTACCAAAAAGGGCCTGTGGGCGCACGATGCGGCTAATGCCAGGTTTGTTAAGACAGAGGTAGAGTTCCCGTTCCATCCCCATGCGGGCAAAGGAGCGGATAGATGGAGAGACTCTATATATTTCCCTTCTGGGTTGGGGTTGTATCGGTACGTTAACGGGACTAATGCCGCGGTTTTATCCGTCGTTGGTCCTGACAGGGATGACGGGCTTCCCGAGTCCAACAGAGGCACCATCATGCTGACCGAGGGTACTCATAACGAGCTGCTCGTGGGCGTGGATGCTACCACTTCTCCGACCATAACAGACTCCGACAGTGTACCGTTCCAGTGGAGCCCTACACACGGTGGGCGTGGCTCCCCGGTAATAAATGAGGGGACTGGTTCTAGTAGCATCCTTGGGTACAACGAGCTTGGATGGGAAGCTAAGTGGGTAGCAGATAAGGAAGGCAGAAGAATCGACGCTATGCACGTATCGAACGCCTATTCAGATGTGAATGAGAACTATCGTCTTTGGTTCGGGTTTGATGATCACGTATACTACATGAAACTCCCTGTTGATATCATTAATCCGTCTAGAGTGAGTGAGTTTGAATATGCCGTAAGTGGTACCCATGAGACCCCCTGGTTTAACGCGGGGCAGAGTGAGGTAGATAAACTAGCTCTCAAGCTTAGGGTAGAAGCACAGGATTTATCTACAACAGAGAAGATAACGGTGACCTACGCTACCGACTATTCGGAAAGTTATTCGGTTTTCAGAGATGCGGATGGGAATGATGTCAGTGAGATTACTAGCACTACTCTTGGGGCGACCTCGGGTATAACAACATTCACATTCGGTTCTTCTGCTGGTACTGCCTTCCGTGCCATCAAGTTCAAAGTAGCGTTGATACGTACAAATGTTACGACAACGGCTAACTACAAAAAGAAAACTCCTGATATGGTCTCCTTAACCTTGGAGTGGAGAAAGAAACTACCTGCTAAGTGGGGACACCAAGTACAGGTGGATCTCAATAAAGAGTATAAAAGTAAGAGTTCTAAGGATCTACGTGCGGCACTTCTAGCTGCGGTAGAGAGTACCACGTTAGTAGAGTTCACCTTCCGTGACGATAGCGGAGGTACACGTAATTTCTATGTAGACGTTGCTAGCGCCACGGGCCTGGAATACAGTGGGTACGATGAGCGCGGAGTATCTACTATAAATCTGGTGGAACCATGATTTTCGACGCGGGTACCACAACTATCAGTACGGCAGGTACAGAGCAGCGGATATCTAATACCACTAACAGAGTATTATGGATCAAAGCTAAGGCTCTTGCGGCTAACTCTGGCATTACATATCTAGGGGTCAGTGATGTTACCGCGACCAATGGGTATGAGCTATCCGCTGGGAATGAGATAGAGATAGACTTTAAGGCCGCAGGCGGCACTATCGCATTTTCTACTATATACGTAGACGCGGCTACCAACGGAGATAAAGTCTGTTGGGCCGTGATATTGGATGGGTAGATGCGTAAGGAAAAGCAGTGACTACACAAAGTGGCACGGTGCCAGAAGGATGGCGGGGTAGTGAAGCGGCATATGTGGCATTCGAGGCATTAGTTCGTGCTGGGAAGGAACCTGGAAAGGACTTTAATTACCAGCCTCGTACTCAGGGAAGGCGCTTAGAGAGTAGTATAGAGACAGACTTTACGTTCACTGATCCTCCCGATCTAGCGATGCAGGTACAGGAGTCGTTTTACAGTCATCATAGCGGTATTGAGACACGAGGAATGGATGTGTTATCGAAGGCTCAACTTGCTGGTCAGGGCGTAACGCTGATAATGTTAGAGCATGATAAGTTGGTACAGGACCCGGACTGGGTGATTTCAGAGGCTCTCCAGTACCGTGATCATAGCTGGGAGTAGATTATGGCTATAACTGATATTGATTTAAGCGGGAAGCTATTTCAGGATGACGGAGACCCTGTTAACGGGGCAACCGTTGCGCTTTTGGAAACAGGAACAACTTCACAGGAAACCTCTACCACTACGGATAGCAACGGTGCCTGGTCATTTACAGAGACAAGTCTTGATACTACCTACGATATAAAGATAACGTCAGGCACCAGTGTTAGGTACATACTCTGGTCTGACGAGATCACCACCAAGGGGGTGGATACCGCAAGTCTAAAGGTGCGTGGTGTGGAAGGTGCGGCTGCGCCTATCTACTTCTTTGCGGATCAGGCGGATGATGCGGGTGATGGGTGGAGGATGCAGGCTTCTGCCTCAGACACCCTTGCCATAGGCTCAGATAAGGCTTCTGCGGGCACTATTATTGACTACTTGACCATAACCAACGGTGCGAACGCGGCGGCATCCACTGTAACTGTCGGAGGAATCCTGACGGTTACTACTACATTAGATGTAAACGGAACGGCTGACTTCGATGTAACTGATTTTGATATCGCGTCATCAGGAGATATAGACCTTCTATCTACCTACGACGCTGCCGCTGCTATCTATCTACGAGAGAACGCAGGTACAAGTGGCACGATCAAGATTCATGCTGACCAAGGTACGTCAGTTACCGAGGGTGCCGAGTCTATAAATATACTCTCAGATGCTGGTGGTGTTGGGATTCGGTCTACAGCTAACTTAGCCAAGGCGGTGAATATCACTAGTGACGGCGGCACGACAGGCTCTATTGCCATATTTAATGACCAAGGTACTTCAGTCACAGAAGGAGCCGAGTCTATATCTCTGCTGTCTGACGCGGGTGGGATAGGGATAAGGTCTACTGCCAACCTGGCTAACGCCGTTAACCTGACGGTAGACGGCGGCACTAGTTCTACCATGACCTTGTTCAATGATCAGGGTACAGCGGCCACAGAGGGTGCGTCATCAATACAGCTACTCTCTGACGTAGGCGGGATTAACATAAAGTCTGGGCTTAATGGGGCAAACGCTCTTCTCCTGACGGCTGACGGGGGTACGTCCGAGACTATCGTACTCCACGCAGATCAAGGTACTGGTACGGGCTCTATCGAGCTTCTATCCGATGCTGGAGGCATAGAGCTAGACGCGGGAACGGATATTATTCTAGATGCTGGTGGGGCTGATATATTCCTCAAGGACGATGGGACACTCTTTGGGACACTGAATAACAATAGTGGTGAACTGCTAATCAAATCCAGTTCATCGGGGACTACGGCAGCTACCTTTAGTGGTGCTAACGTAACGTTTGCCGGGACTGTAGACGCTACCACTGACTTTACCGTAGGATCCACGGTTATTACTGATGATTCAATAGTAATGACGCCAAGTTCCAGCGATACCGTGACCATGACCGCCGCCACTAACGGGGCTTTTTCTCTTGTTACGGTAGATGCTGCTGGTACGGATGCGAACATACAGATCACAGCCGATGGGACTTTTGAAGTTGACGGTACTGGCATAACTCTCGACGCCTCCTCAGACATAGTGTTCGACTCTGGGGGCGCTGATTTCCACTTCAATGTTGACGCTACAACTATATGTACGATGACAAAGAATGGCAACTCAGACTTTGTAATCGCGACTGCCGTACAGGACAAGGACCTGATTATCAATGGTAATGACGGCGGGAGTACCATAACCGCCCTTACGCTGGACATGAGCGCGGCTGGGGCCGCCACTTTCAATGATAAGGTGATCGCTACGGAGCTGGATATCTCAGGAAACATGGATATTGACGGTACATCTAACCTAGACGCTGTTGATATAGACGGTAATATGCAGATTGACGGTTCGATTCTGGTGGGGGTAGATGATCAGGGTTACGATCTTAAATTGTACGGAGACACTGCCAGTAGGTACTGGCATTGGGATACCTCGGCTGATGGTGTTGTGCAGAGGGGAACCCTGACGGTAGGTGTTGATGATACCGGGCATGATGTCAAGTTTTTTGGGGCTACGAGTGGTAAGTATCTACTTTGGGATGAGTCTGGTGATGAGCTAGTGGTTATAGGACAACTTGGTGTTGGGACTACCAGCCCAGGTTACGCCATAGAGATTTCTGGGGCTAGTTCGCAGATATTTTTGGATTCCGGGCTTGGTGAAGGAATGGGTATGTACGCGGGGGATAACTCCAATAGCCCTGCCATAACCTTTTCTGGGGGCGCTGGTCTGAGGTTTTACGACAACACTAACAGCGCTACCAGACTGACTGTAAATAACTCTGGGGATGTTTCAGGGACGCATGGAACTTATCACGAGTCGTCTGATGCCCGATTAAAAGAGAATATCACGACTATCCCAGACGCTTTAGATAAAGTGAACGCTCTTCGAGGGGTTAACTTCACCTGGAAAGACACGGAAAATAAGGGCTCGGATTTGAGGATGGGTTTGATTGCTCAAGAAGTTGAGCGGGTGATTCCTGAAGTAGTACACACACAGAATAATGATCAGGCTACTAAAGCTGTTGAGTACCAGTATTTAACAGGTATACTAATAGAAGCTATTAAAGATCTGTCTTCAACAGTCACCACGTTACGGTCAGAAGTAGATACTTTGAAAGTGTAGGAGGATTATATGGCTAACGGAGATGTCACTCTCAGTATGGCTATCGCTGGCGGCAGCAGCAAGACGGTTACCATAGATAAGGCTACCAAAGACAAGAGCATACTTTATCTGGCTTCGCTCCCAACGGACGATGACGCTATGACAGATATTGAGTGGCTGGTCTACCAGGTTAACCAGTGGGCTAGTACGCTAGTCGGGGAAGCTAACAAGAGGCTGAAAGACGAAGTGAGTATATCAGCCAAGACGTTCTCGGCTGCTAGCTAGCTGTGTATGGACACCAAAATAGAGAACCTCTCACAGACCGTAGTGACAGGTATCCTGCCAAGGGTCCGAGATCTACGGAGAAGGCAAGACCTACTGTTGAGGTGGCAGATAGC
>Ga0208450_1000507_pt1 | contig 21072 bp, 30 predicted proteins | sample MalvireepMed_908_FD_184249 | JGI IMG/M metagenome (GOLD analysis project Ga0208450, IMG submission 184249) | Marine viral communities from the Global Malaspina Expedition - Malaspina viral metaG DeepMed_908 (SPAdes) (version 2) | ecosystem: Environmental > Aquatic > Marine > Oceanic | place... | reverse complement strand
CTTCCACGTTGCGCGGTCACAGTATGACCAACCAGCGTTGACCAATTCCCTGATGGCCTTACGCTCTTCCGCCGTGGCTTCCTTACGCTTTTGGAACTTGTCGCCTTTACGCAGAATCTTCATCGTCTTCCTCCATAATCTTTCGTTCATTTTCGTGTTTGTACTTGTCAGCCGCGTTCAGACGCTCAAGCAGCCGGTTGCCGAGGCTTTTCGGGTTTGCCAGTGCCTCATTGCCGGTCAGTTGCGAGGCCATAATGATGAAGTCCAGCACGCCCCGAACGTCCATGAATCCAACCACGTCATCGTAGAACGTGTCGCTGTCATCGTCACCGATAGGCCCGGTGAATCCCGGCACGGCAACCCACGTCAGTTGGCTACCAGTAACGTAGGCGGCACACTCGGCGGTGTTGGAACCCCAATGAAAACCATCATCCCCGCAGCAAGCGTCCTTTGGGGCGTCGAATGGTTGATGCTGCACATCCGGGTCGCAGTAGTTCCCCGGTCCCCACTGGACGGAAACCGTAATGCCGTTGGGCAGGTCCAGTTGGAATCCCTTGTTGTCACAGATACGCATTGCTTTGTAAGTCATTATTTCCACCAATCAAACTTGTCAGCGAGCCAGCAAACGACTCCCAATGCCACTATTATACCAAGGATGTTCTGCCATGTCAAGAGGTCAGTTACCATTATTCCACCCCATCATCGAGGTAGCGGTACGTCATCGTCTGGTGGGCTTGTGCGAATTCGCCCTTTGGCACTTTCACCGCCCATGCATGTCCACCGTACTCTATCGTCAGATGTTCAAAGTTGTCAACAGGTCTCGCGTCCCTGTCACTCGGCATACTCACGATTGCGCTATGCAGATTCTGCATTACATCGACTCCCTGATTGCGTTTCTGTTCTTGTTTGCCCGTGTGCGGTTGCGTTTGGTTCGCCTGTCGGCGTGTTTGCCAGCCCCGCCCCGGTGTGTCTTGTGACCCACGCCAACCTTCCAAGGCTTGACGGTGATTTCCAGTGTGATGATGTCGCGTGCCATGTCTTGCCCTCTCTGTTACACTCCCCATTATATACTATTATCGTCCAAAGTCAACCCTAAACTTGAGAAATTCCGCTAACTTTTCGCTGACTATAGACTAACTCAGACTTCAGCCGAGTGGCTTTGCTGAGACACAATCTCAAGTCTGCCATTTTGGCACACCGCATCCTTTTGCCACACCCCATTATATAGTATTATCGGCGTTTGTCAACCCCAATCTTTAGGAAAAATTATGTCATAAGTCGTTGTGTAGTAAGGGTTTACGTCAAAATACCCCCGCCGATTTTGTGCCAAAAGTCAAGCCCAAACCCGGAAATTTTAGTCCGCGTCAACATACTCCACCGGCAACACCCGGAAGTGTACGCCACCCAACCCGCACGCCTCGAAGAACCGCCCACGGTCAAAGCGTGGGTTGTCCTTCTCGCAAGCGTTGGCAAGGTCACACGCCATATCATACGCTGCGTCCCAGTTTGTTTTTGCCAGCTTCTCAACGGAACCGGCCAGCATCTCAAAATCTTTTCGTGTCATCATACGTCAACCATCTCCATTCGATTCCAAACTTCATCAGCGACGGTTACGGCCCATTCGCTGTCGTCAGTTGTTTCAACCACGTCCCAATCGAAGCCATCGGGACCATTCGCCACCATCTTCCACACTTCGAAGTTGTCACTACCATGCAGGTAGATAACTCTCACGCCGTCCAATTTGTAAACCGTTTCCATTCTCTACGTCCCTTTCACTTTCCAGATTTTACGTCGTTGCTTGATAGCAGCATTGAACCCGAAACCACCACCGGTCAAGTGCCGGTAGTCAACCGCCAACCCCATGTCGGCGGGGATTTCGTCGCCAAGCTGCCCATGCAGGATGGTGATGCACTGTTGCATCCGGTGAGCTTTCAACGGGACCAACTCGAAATCGTATCGGTTGCCCCTGTCAAACAAGTCGCCGGTTTTTGGTTTGTTCTGCATGTGTATATTGTACCAGATACGTTGTTGATTGTCAACCCTAGCAACACCACTTTGTGTCTTGCCAGTAGTCGAATCCCGAAGGCCCGTCGCCCACGTAATTCTTGAATTCCGTTTTCGGCTTCTCCGTGTGGAGTACCGCCGGGGCATCCCCGCCACACTTCTCACAGTTGCAGTTCCAGTCGTTGTTTTCGTTTTCGTTCTTCATCGTGTTTCCCTTTTCGTTCTTGTTTTCCATGTCTCCCATTATACTATATTATCGGCATAAATCAACCCCAATCTTCAACTAAAATAAAATTTTCTCAGAATAGTTGTAAACCGTTGTGGCGCAAGAGGTTACGTCGTGCGGAACCCCGGCCCCGCACGTTTTTGTCAACCCCTAAATCACTCCGGTTGCGGAATGGGGTCGCCGGGGGTCCATGTAGAAAACGGCGGTTCAAGCACACGCAAGCCCAGCATGAAGTCGGCGTGTACCCTCGCTTGCTCACCAGAGCAATGTCCCATCTGATACGCCTTGTCCACCACTGAAATCGGGAAGGACCATTCCGCGCCTGCTGGTGCGTCCATCACCACGATTGAAGCGGCATCCTCCCAGCTTTCTGCCTCCACCCACTCATCTACCCAAACATTTCGATAGGTGTCCGGTTCCTCTGGATGGGCTTCTTTGTAAGCTGCTTGCACTTTGAACTCATACATCATTCTGCAAACAACTCCTCTCCCCGCTCCGCTTTCGCGGCGTAGATCTCGATAAGCTCGGCCTTTGCCGCCTTTTCTTTTTGGTGGTCGCTGATCGCCTCGGTGTGGCGTCGGTTATATTCCTGCTCTACACTAGCAAGAGACCTGTGGCCTGTCGCGTCGTGGTATGATTCTGGCAACCATGAATTCGGCACTTCCAGAACCTCGCTCATCTCCTCGCGGAGCTTTGCAACCAACTGCCCACCAACCGTGTTCTCAAATCTGTAGCCCATACTTTCCCTTTTCTGTTTTCTTGGGTCGGCCCCGGATGTTGGGGAGCTTGTCACCCTTGTTGTGCGTATTGTACCAAAAGCGGCGTGTGTTGTCAAGGCTTTCAGTGGCTCTCAACCCTATCTCGTGGCGTGGTATGCAGGTTGCCTGCGAGATCCAGTAGCCCGTTCAACGGCTAGACCGTATGGTGACTCTTACGTCCCACAACGACTGCCTAGCCGTCGAACAGATCCACAACGATGAGCGCTGCGAATGTTACGATGATGATTGTGTAGATGGTGTTCATGTTTTCCCTTTTCGTTACGTGTATTTTACCATACACGTTGCTGGTTGTCAAGCCCCAAAACCGTTGTTTTTCTCCAGATGGCCAATCGCCATCTCCAGCCACGCAACGCTCATCAGGTTCTCTGTCGGCTCATTGCGTGGGCGAAACCCGTACACGTCCTTGTGTGTGTCCGAGTAGATGCACTGGAGTTGTTGGAGCCTTGTCAGTTCGTGCCATTGTTTTGTTTTCATGTTTCCCTTTTCCTTGTTGTTTTTCATATCCCCATTATATATATATTATCGGCATTTTGCAACCCCAAACGCCACCCTAAATTTTATTTTGTCAAAGTAGTTGCTAAGTCATTGGTGCCAAAGGACTTACGGCGTGCGGAACCCCCGCCCCGCACGTTTTTTGTCAACCCCTCTAGGGGCTAGAGGGCTGCATTGGGCAAGACGCTCTCGTCGAATTCGATGTCGTACTCGGTGTCCGCATCACCGATGGGGTCGTGTTCCGGGTCTTCCGGGTCATCCCACGACTTCACCAGTTCGCCACCGGGACGGCCAAACACCGGGAACGGGTACGCCGGTGGGTACGGTGAGGACTCTTCGCGCGCCCGTGCGTCGGCCTCGATGATCTGGGCCTCGATTGCGATGGTGTTGTCGCGTGTTTCGTCAAACGTCATTGTGAGTCCCTTTCAAGAACTGTGCTGTGTTGGGTCGGCCTCGGTGGTCGAGGAGCTTTGCACCCTTGTTGTGCATATTGTACCAGATACGCCGCTGGTTGTCAACGGCAGAATCCGGTTGCCGGGATGTAGTTCGGCCCAGCCTTGTGAGCCACAATCCGCTTCTCAATCTGGCGGAACCATGCAGCGTGTTCGCTGTATTCATCCGCGAACGTGATACCAGCCTCGCGGTTGTCCACCTGTTCACAGCGGAAGCACTGGTTGCCAGCCACGAAAGCCTCGCAGGTCATCGCGCCACAAGCACAGTTGTTCGGCTTGGTGTTGTTGTTATTCGTCATTGTGTTTTCCCTTTCAAGGAAGTAGGTTGTTGTTTCTTATGCTCCCATTATACTTATATTATCGGCATAATACAAGCCCAATCTTCAACTAAAATAAAATTTCCCCAAAGTAGTTGCTAAGTCGTTGGTATCAAAGGACTTACGACGTGCGAAACCCCGGCCCCGCACGTTTTTGTCAAGCCCAAAAGCAAAAAAAACCCCCGCCGCATTTAGGGGCGAAGGTTCGTAGGCGATAGACGCCCATCCATCCAGTAGCGATTTAGATACTGGACAGTATGACAATGACCGTCGCAACGGCTTTGATCACGGCTGACCAAATCATAGCGTTTCCTCCTCGTTCCATTCTTCGTCGTGCCAATCGGGATCTTCCGTCCCGCCCAGTATGTGCCTTGCGGGTCCACGTCTGGCTCTGCCCATATCCCGCAACTCGATAATCAACGGCCATAGCACCAACATCCCGAAACCAATCACGATCTTCGTCGTCAACGGCGACACGTTCCACGCTGCCAACATTGTCAATCCTCTTTGTCGCCGTGTCTCGGACCATCGACCAAGTTACGGCCTCCGAGTTCCTTCAGCATCTTGTTGCCGATGCTGTTCGGATTCGGCTTCGCGTCGATCTGCGATGCTCGATTGATGAAGTCCAGCACACCCTGAACGTCAAGGAATCCAACCACGTCATCGTAGAACGTGTCGCTGTCATCGTCACCGATTGGTCCAGTGAATCCCGGCACGGCAACCCACGACAGGTTGCTACCAGTAACGTAGGCGGCACACTCAGCGGTGTTAGAACCCCAATGCTCGCCATCATCCCCCATCGCTTTCTTTGGAGCGTCGTATGGTTGATGCTGCACATCCGGGTCGCAGTAGTTCCCCGGTCCAAGCTGGACGGAAACCGTCACGCCGTTGGGCAAGTCCAGATGGAAGCCCTTGTTGTCACAGATACGAATTGCCTTGTCCGTCATCGTCCGTTCCTCTTTCGTTTCGTGTTAGGTACTATTGTACCACAATACAGCCTGTTGTCAAGCTCAAACTTTCCTTGCTCTGCAATCGAGTTCGCTTGCAAGTTCAATGTTCTTCGCATCATCATCAAAGAAGTAAACCACTTCATGATTCTCGATGATGCTCAGCAAAACAGTTCGCTTTGCCTTTGCAACGTTTTGTCCTACGTTGCCTTGTTCTGGATTGTCTTCACCAATGCAATGGATCTCATGTGCTTCAATGTCGAAGCCATTCAAGAACTCAGCAATTGCGTTTGCAATACGCTTGTTGCGAGCCGTCAAGATGAAAACCGAATGGCCTTCATCGTAAACTTCCTTCGCCAAGTCCATCAGTTCCAATGGTGTGCCGTTCAAGATCGTCGAAGGATCATTGAACTCTGCGAAACGATCATCAGTTCCTTCGCGTTCAACTGCACTTGTGTGAGCAAGTGTATCATCGAAATCGAAAACGAAGGCTTTTGTTTTTGTTCTGTTTTTCATTGTTGTTTCTTTGTTTCTCATAACCCCATTATACTTATATTATCGACATTTTGCAACCCCAATCTTCAGCTAAAATAAAATTTTCCCAAAATAGCCGTAAGTCGTTACCCACTAAGGAGTTACGACGTGCGGAACCCCGGCCCCGCACAAAACTCGCAAGGCTCAGGTGCCCCTCTACAGTGACTCCTAGAGGGCTACCTTAGAGAATACTCCAGAGGCTGGCACCCCTATTAGACTAAGGGCAGCCTACCCGTGTGTGTCAGCTACCAAGCAGGGACCGCGTGGCCCGGTAGGATTCGTCGTCCTTATCCGTAGCCGGTGCGGGTGTCATGCAAGGCTTAGTGCCACCATTCGCGCTTGCCATTGCCTCTCGCAACTCATGCTCATCGACAAGCATATCAAACGAGTGATCACCAATGGTCACGCTCAACACCGTCTTAGATGGGTGCGTCACGGGGCGAGCTTGTGTGTCGTCGAGTGTTTCTACTGTTGCATCTTGGATCTTGATCATCTTGTTTCTCTCGTGTGTGTGTGTGTGTGGTACAACGATATAGGCCCGTCAGCCCACGTCTCAATCATCCACGGGTGCGCCCTCTGGCTCAGGCGTATCATCCATGTACGGCTTGGATCGGCGGATGTGTCGGCTGTTCACGATGTGTTCCACTTCGCGCTTGTCGTCTTGCCAGTTGTCGTTGTTGTTGTTGTTGTTTGTCATGATCGTATTATACCAAGTAGTCGGTTGTTTGTCAAGCTCAATCGCAAAGTATTTCTACTTGCCCCAAGGATGCCGTCTTGCATCCCCTACGCCGATCATGGCGAGTGGGATAAGGATTGCTGCCAGCATTGCGATTGTTGTGATGTCCATTGTGTGTTACCCTTTGTTCCTTGTTGCTTTGTATGTTACCATTATATATATATTATCGTCATTTGTCAACCCCTCTCTCCACCTAAAATATTATTTTCTCAAAGTAGTTATAAGTCGTTACTACCAAAGGAGTTACGGCATGCGAAACCGGGGTTCCGCTTTTTTACAAACGTGCGTGCGAGGGTGTATTGTAGGGCAATCGCAGGTAGTCGCCTATGCACTAGCACGCACGCTAGAGTAGGGCGGTTAGTCTACCCGCACCTCTTGGGGCTATTTACCCCAAGGATGCCGTTTGGCATCTCCCACGCCAATCATGATGATCGGCAGAAGGATGGCGGCGAGCATTGCAGCGGTGATGAGTGTGTTTGTCATGCTTGTATTGTACCAGAGGAGAGATTGTTTGTCAAGTGTAGGTCGGGGATAGTGGCGTCTTATCAGCGTTGCCTGCTATCCCCTATCGCTTGCCTAGTGCAAGCCACCAGTGGCGGCTTCGTAAAGGATGACGGCGATTGCGATAATGAAAAGGGTATTCATAGTGTTTGTTTCCTTGTTGTTGTTGTTGTTTCTTATACTTGTATTATACTTATATTATCGTCAATTGTCAAGGCCACTCACCACCTTTTCTTGAACTTTCCCAAAGTAGTTGTAAGTCGTTACAGGATAAGCACTTACGACGTTCGGAACCCCGGTTTCGCACGTTTGCTGTCAAGCCTAAATCTACCGAATCGGCATATTGCCGGGATTCAGGAACGGCACGTCGAAGTGATCGCCCTTCATCACTACGGCAGCCTGCGACCAGCCCAGCAACGCCAGCAGTCTAGCCGATTCGCTGAACACCCATTCGCTCCCAGCGTTCAACGGGGCGTTGAGCCGGAAAGCGTTGCCGTCTTTGTCGCGGCCTGTCCAAACTTGTTGTTCTTTGTTTGTCATGATTGTATTGTACCAAGTAGGTTGTTTGTCAAGTAGCCTGCCTATGCACTAGGTCATCATAGCCTAGAGTAGGGCGGGTTATCTACTTGAACCACGGATGCCGCTTAGCATCGCTCACGCCGATCATGGCGAGTGGGATAAGGAGTGTTGCCAGCATTGTGATTGTGATGATGTCCATTGTGTTTCTTTCGTTTGTTGTTGTTGTTTTGTATGCTTGTATTGTACCAGAAGTTGGCTTGTTTGTCAACCCCTATTTGGGGTTTTTTCTAGCCTTCTCATGAGCCTTGAACTTTCTAACCATGTTCCTTGCTGCTCTGAGGCCCTCTTGTCGCAACTGCTCTTGTGTCTTGGTCATTTTTGTTTCCTTGTTGTTTGTCATTTTGTTTTCCTTTTCGTTTGTTGTTGTTGTTTTGTATGCTTGTATTATAACAAGTAGTTGTCGTTTTGTCAACCCCTATCGGGGACAATTCCAGAATATTCTGGAAAGTTTTTTTAGCTATCCAATTCAACGATAGCCTTGAAAACCGAAAGAGTAACGATAACCTTGAGGATGATGAGAAGCATTGTGTTTGTTTCCTTGTTGTTGTTTGTATGCTCCCATTATATATATATTATCGGCAATTGTCAACCCCTATCATGAGCAATTCCAGAACTTTATCAAAGTATTTCTATCGGATCATATCAACGTATCCTTATGCATTATCCATTACATATCAACGTATCCTTATGCATTACATATCAAGTTATCTTTATACGTTACTCACTCATATCAATATATTCTTATATATCATAGTTGAGACTGAATCTCAATGTCAATATATCATAGTGTAGGTCTAACGCCAAGCATAGTGTATCGCTCACCCTAACCATAGTGTATTTCCTACCCTAACCATAGTGTATTCCCCACACCATGAGGTGGGGTTTTTCCAATCTGGACCACCACGCGGATCAAACAGGGAAAAGTCGCAGGTGGTACAGACGAACTAAACTCGCCCGAAATGAAATGTCCACTTTTATTTATACCCAGTCGTCCTGCGGCTGCTCTAAGTCGGGATCTTTTGTGTAATCCGAGGTTAGCTCTTCGCCAGTCTCAATATTACGCAAGGTGACTAAGTATTTGAACTTTTCCCCAGTGATCGACTTGCAGTTTGGGGTGTATGAGTGATTATATAGGCAGTTGGGCACTAGATTGGCCCATTCCCGTTCGTCGGGAAGCCCCGAGTGAGTTTCAAAGAGTTTTTGTCCCGCAGGCAGAGGTTCAACCGCAAAGACACCGTTTCCTTGTATCTTACTTTCCCTAAACTCGCACCGACTCATCCTTCCTCCAGTTCACATATTCCGCGACCGCTTTTCTTGACAATCCCTAATCTTTGTCTCAACTTCCTAACGGCCCCCAAGGATATATGCCGTCCATTTCGAACGCTTAACTGCGCAGCCAAGTCTTTATCTTTTATGTGGGCTGCGTTCTCCCTGATAAATTGCCGATCCTCCATACTCCATTTAATATTCATTGATCGCCCATTTGTGTATTAATAAAGTGGCCATTTGGGTATATAATATATTATAGTCTTACCAAGGGAGGATTTTAATGAGATATTTCAAAAATTCTGACGGAAGGTTAATAGCGTCCTCGGAACCGCAGGTGGTCGCTGCGAGCGGAGTGGACGAAGAGGCTGCGGCACAGGCTAGTCTATCCAAAGAGAAAGACATGCAAGAACTTTTAGGAGATACTGATGAAGCTAAAAATACTATCTGAAGGCACCCCTCCAACCACCAAGGTTGTGAACGCAGATACGGGAGAAGAGGTAGAAGAGATCATAGGTTTAGAAATTAGCATGGATGCATTCCATATAGAAGCAGCTATTTTAATTCGAGACCCTGAGTTATCTATAGAGCAAATCGAGGTACAGGAGATTAGACAAGGTGATTCCACAGGGTATGACGGAAGCCCAAGTAATCCAGATAATCAATAATATTGCCAATAGATTAGCGGGCAAGTTTAAATTTGGCTATCACGACTTGGAAGACATGAGGCAGCAGGCACGCCTGTTTGCTTGGGAGGGCATGGAAAATTACGACGGGATAAGACCGCTTGAGAATTTTTTGTGGACCCATGTTCGCAACCGGCTTTACAACTTCAAGCGAAATAACTTTGGTAGGCCAGATAAACCCTGTGACAGTTGCCCGTTTTTTGATATATCTTTTTCAAATGACAAAGGGTACGGCTGTAAAGAATACAGTAATCACGAAGAGTGCGACCTATATGCTGGATGGCTAAAGAGAAATACTTCTAAACGCAATATTATGAATACTGCACAGCTTGAATTAGATGTAAAAAGTTCAGGGGGCATCGAGGAGATCCTTGATAGAAAGTACATCTTTAATTTAGTAGACAAGTCTATTCCTGTCCAATGTCGAGAAGACTGGGTAAGATTTGTAAACAATCTAAAGCTTCCCAAGGTCCGTAGAGAAGCAATCGTTACGATAATCATGAACATACTAAAGGAGAACGACATTGACACGGAAACGTGGTAAGCGAAAGCGTGGGAAGCTCTCCGTTGCGGATATGAATTTTATTCGACAAAATTGCTTCGACATGCCCCTCACGGAAATTGCCGACCGTCTTAACCGGACAGTTGCGCCAGTGCAGAAGTTTATAGACAAGGAAAACCTTAGAATGCGCAACATGACCGATGATGAACATTTGTTGGTCAAGCTACGTGAACGATACTACTTCAAAGAACTCAGGAAGCAATTCAATGACGCCGAACTTATTTTTTTTGAACATCAATGGATTGATTACTTCAGGCAGTTCTCAGAAGATGTAACACACACGGAGGAGATGGAAATTCTTGAGGTCATTAGGACTGAGGTGCTTATCAACCGAGGCATGGAAGACAGGCAAGAAGTTGTATCAAATATAGAGAGACTTAACAAATTGATTGAGGATGAGATGGCAAAACCCACGCCCATGCAAGACACCCAAGCCCTCGCCTCTTTCCAAACCCAGTTAGGAGCAGCCATGTCTTCTAAATCAGCTTATATTAACGAGCATGAGAAACTGCTTACTAAGAAAGAACGATTACTCAAGGATCTAAAGGGAACAAGAGAGCAACGCAAGAGAAATGCAGACGACGCCAAGACCAATTTTACTTCTTGGTTACGTCAATTGGACGATAAAAAAGTTAGAGAAAAAGAAGGGTTCGATATGGAGATTCACAGGGTTGCTGCTGAAAAGGCAGTCAGTAAGTTGGGTGAATACCATGAGTATGAGGACGGGACAGTGGATCAACCAATATTGAATTCTAACACCTTAAAGGAAGAGGAACAGATATGAAGACAGCTTTAGTAACTGGAGTTACAGGACAGGACGGCTCTTATTTATCTGAGCTTCTGCTAGACAAGGACTACAAAGTCCTTGGACTGAAAAGACGCAGTAGCACAAACACTTCTGACAGACTTGGCAAGTCGATGATTCATCCTAATTTTTCCATAGTTGAAGGAGAAGTGGCAGATTCAGGATGTGTATATGAGATTGTGAATAAGTATAAGCCGGATGAGATATACAACCTTGCTGCCCAGTCCCATGTGGCAACCTCTTTTGAACAACCTGATTTTACTTTTCAAGTTAATGCATTAGGACCGCTCCACTTTTTAGAAGCAATAAGACGATTTTCCCCGTCTACCAAGTTTTATCAAGCCTCTACGAGCGAGATGTTCGGCAAGAACTTCACAGAGAACTATGCAGGTAAATACCAAGACGAAGATACCACCCTTATGCCGCAATCTCCCTATGCAGTAGCTAAAGTTGCAGCACATCATCTTGTACGTATCTATAGGGAAGCTTATGATATTTTTGCATGCTGTGGAATTTTATTCAACCATGAGAGTCCGCGAAGAGGGGAGGAGTTCGTTACTCGAAAAATTACAAAGTGGATTGGGGAATTTCTAGTTTGGATTAATAGGCATGATATTAAGTACGAAGATTTAGTTTTTGACATAGACGAGATACATATTCCGGGCAGGGTTTCCCGAGATCAGGGCTTCCAGTTTCCCAAGCTTCGTCTGGGCAATTTAGAAGCTCGAAGAGACTGGGGGCATGCGGAAGACTATGTGGAGGCAATGTATGCCATGTTGCAGAAAAGCTCTCCTGAAGACTACGTTATTGCTACCGGAAAAACCTACTCTATCGGGGATTTTCTCAACGAGGCATTTTCGTCCATTGACGTATGGGATTGGAGCAACTATGTAGTGGTTGATCCCAAATTTTATCGACCCGCAGAAGTTGAATACCTACAGGGATTGCCTTTCAGGGCTAAGTCAGAACTTGGGTGGACGCCTAAGATCACATTTGCAGAATTAGTCAAAATTATGGTGAGTCACGATATCAATGCAGCGCAGAAACTGGAATGACCCGGCTTACGCTAAATGGCGTAAAGATATCCGCAGTCGCGATAAAAATAAATGCCGGTGGCCCGGATGTAATTCAAGAAAGAGATTAGAGGTTCACCACATTAAGAAGTGGGGGAGCCATCCGGCGTTACGATATTCTATTAACAATGGCATTACTCTTTGCCGAGAATGTCATCGCAAGATTAAAGGTAACGAAGAAGGTTATGAGCTATTTTTTTTAAAACTACTAGAATGGGACGCTCGCAAATGAGAAGAGAACTGCTGGCTGAAAAGCATGGGGAAGAACTGCTGCTCTTATCGGAGGGGTATTTTGACGAAGCCATCGTCGGAATTACAAATGACGATAGGGTAGTTTATGATATGGATAAAATGATAGAAGTGTTTTGCCATGAAAACGATTGCGATATTGAGGAAGCAATTGAATATCTTGAGTTTAACACTTGGTGCGCTTATGTAGGTGAGTCTACTCCCGTTTATATCCAACGAAGAGATTAACATGGGACGGTTTACTGTTATTCGTGATACGAGGGAGAAGAAGGGGCACGGATGGTGGTATGAAGAAGACGCTCATTGCATAGGAACTGAGACAGCCAAAGTTGATATTGGCGATTATGCCATCAAGGACAAAGAGCACATATTATGCATAGAAAGAAAGGAGTCTGTTTCCGAGTTCGCTGGAAACTGTGGGGAAAAAAGATTCTTGCAACAACTAAAGGCGATGGCTTCTTTTCCTTACGCCTTCCTTCTTTTTGAATTTGGATGGCATCAAATTGAACAATATCCTGAAGGATCGGGAATTCCTAAAAATAAATGGTCCAAAATACGCATACGGGGTAAGTATCTGATGAGGGTCATTGCGAGTGCCCAAATAGAGCACGGAATTCATGTCGTGGCCTGCGGAGACAAGAGAAGGGCTGAAGAAATCGCCTTCAGAATTATGAGGCACGTAAATGACTTACAACGTTGAAACGCCCGAACACGCTTGGCTTGACTTAAACCGAGATGACCTCAAAGATATCGAGAACCCTCTAATCAGCTTGTCCCAAAAGGATCGGGACAACCTTCACCTTTATGTCCTTCGCCTAATGCGAGAGCCTAAATATTTTCAATGGACAGTTAAGCGACTATTAAATGTCGAATTACTTCCTGAGCAAGTTGCTATCTTACAGGAACTCTGGATACGTGCCTTTCCGATGTATATTGCAAGTCGAGGCTTCGGCAAATCTTTTTTATTGGCTGTCTATGCGATATTAAAATGCACGCTTATACCGGCAACTAAAATTGTTATTGTGGGTGCTGCCTTTAGGCAGAGCAAAGTAATTTTTGAATACATGGATACGATTTGGCGTAATGCTCCTATATTGCGGAGTATATGCACCGACAGTAGCGGCCCCAGACGAGATGTAGACAGGTGCACTATGCGACTCAATGATAGCTGGGCGATGGCAGTCCCGCTAGGTGATGGCAGTAAGATCAGGGGCTTACGCGCCCATACAATTATAGCTGATGAATTCAACAGTATTCCTGTAGAGATTTACGAAACTGTTGTGGCGGGTTTTGCTGCCGTATCCGCGAATCCGACCCAGAATGTTAAAGAGGCCGCCAGAAGAAAGAGGCTTCAGGCATCTGGTGATTGGGACGAAAGCATGGAAATCGACTATAAGGATAGACAGACTAACCAGTCGATTATATCGGGCACTTGCGGATACGGATTTGAGCATTTTGCCTCTTACTGGAAAAAGTATAAGTCCACCATTCAGACGAAGGGGGATTTTAAAAAAGCGGCAACAGAGGCTGGCGATGACTTAGATGAAGTTCCTGAATATATGCAGCGTTTAGATTGGGAATCATTTTCTGTTATTAGAATCCCTTACGAGCTAATACCGGAGGGGTTCATGGATGATCAGCAAGTAGCTCGTGCCAGAGCCACGATGCATAATGGGATATATCAGATGGAGTATGGAGCCTGCTTTACGTCGGATAGTCAGGGGTTTTTCAAACGAAGCCTGATAGAAGGATGCGTAGCCCATGATCGTAACTGTTCTAGTCACGAATGGGCGCCGTGGTGTCCCTCCCCGTTTGATCCGGTAACTCGTGGCAAGCCGGGGATGACGTATGTTTTTGGCATAGACCCGGCTTCAGAGCAGGATAACTTTGCAATTGTAGTTATTGAGATACATCCAGAGCACCACAGGGTGGTGTGTACATGGACAACGAACAAGAAGGACTTCCAAAGTCGAAAGCGCATCGGCTTAACAGATGAGAATGATTATTATAGTTTTTGTTGTAGAAAGATTAGAGAACTATATAAGACATTTCCCTGCGTGCGGATTGGCATAGACTCTCAAGGAGGTGGTTATGCAATTGCTGAAGGACTGCGGGATCATGACAAAATGTTTGAAGGCGAGCGACCGATATTGCCCATTATTGATGAAAAGAAGGAGCAAGATACCGACCGACTTGCTGGAGATCATGTCATCGAGTTGGTCAACTTTGCTAAAGCAGATTGGACTTCTCAGGCTAACCATGGTCTTAGAAAAGATATGGAAGATAAAATCTTGTTGTTTCCCAGATTTGACACCCTGAGCCTAAGCCTGATGAGCGAAAAAGATAAAATCTCGTTTAAGCAGCTTAGAGACAAGGTGGGAGAATCCAACGCCTTGAGATTATACGACACCCTCGAAGACGCCGTTATGGAAATAGAAGAACTTAAAGACGAGTTAGTCACGGTTGTAGTTTCCATCACTCCGGGGGGCAGAGAAAGATTTGACACTCCAGAAATCAAAATTGATACAGGCAAGAAAGGTCGCATGCGCAAGGACCGCTATAGCGCCTTAGTTATTGCTAACATGCTTGCGAGGCAGGCTCAGCGAGAAATCCCCGGACCATCCTACAATAATATAGGCACTGTTATCACTCCCGGCGTATTTGATGTTAACCCATCTAATCAAATGTATGTTGGGCAAGAGTGGGCGTCGAATATTAACAAAAATACCTGCTTTGGAATCCGACGAGATTAGGACGGTTGGTGTAATAATCAATAGGTATTGATTCATATTCAATTACTATTACTTCTATAGGAACAAACGTGGCAAAAAAGAAACCATCTCCCAACGCTAAACAAACTTTCCCCGCAGATGGACCGGCTTATGTAAGCTTGGACGGCACTAAGGCCGAGCAAAAAGCTAATCTAGAGATTTACACCCAAGCCATCCAAGAATCCGCTACCGCTTCGTTTAGCTCTCGCACACGAGACTTTTCAGACCTAACCACTACTCTTAGTGGAAGGCCCGGCCTTCGTAGCTCTGATTACGATTATTTCAGGCCAGACCAAGCCGTACCAGAAAAGCCTAAAGACATTATCGCTTTTGCCAGATCTGCTTATAGAAGAATAGGATTGATTAGAAACGCTATTGACCTTATGGGTGATTTTGCTTGCCAAGGCGTGCGGCTAGTCCATCAGAATAAACGGGTAGAAAAGTTCTATAATGACTGGTTTAGTCGCGCTAGAGGGAAAGAAGTTTCTGAGAGACTTTGTAACCTATTGTTCAGAGAGGCGAACGTTCCCATAAGAATGCGCACTGCTAAGATAAACAAACAAAAGCGATTAGAAATGCAACGGTCAGTTGCCTCTCCCGATATGACTGCTGATATAAAAATTTCTAATTATTCCAAGGGCGAAATTCCTTGGCAGTATACTTTTATCGATCCTCTCACTATAGAAGTTATAGGTGGCCCACTCTCCAATTTATCTGGCGAACGTAAGTATGTGATTAAGCTCCCACAGCATATCATAAATATGATTAGAAAGCTTCGTAATTCTAGAGACCCACTTGAAAGAAACCTGTTAAGCGATCTTGATCCTGAGATTCTGCAAGCTGCCGAGAATAATCAAGGGGTTTTGCTTCCTCCCGACAAGACCTTTGTTTATTTTTACAAGAAAGACGATTGGCAAGAATGGGCCGACCCCATGACATATGCCTGCTTTAATGACCTCATTCTGTACGAAAGACTTAAGCTAGCAGATAAGACCGCTCTGGATGGTGCTATTTCTAAAATTCGTATTTTCAAACTTGGAAGTCTTGAGCACAAACTTGCTCCGACTCCCGCCGCAGCCTCAACTTTGCAATCTATTTTGGGTGCGAATGTAGGCGGTGGCACAACCGATATCGTGTGGGGGCCAGATATTGAACTTCTTGAAACGGGGACGGATGTACAACGCTTCTTGGGCGAGGAGAAATATCGTCCTACGTTGATGGCTATATATGCTTGCCTAGGGATTCCCCCAACGTTAACGGGAACGTTTGGAGCTTCCGGCACAACGAACAACTTTATTTCTTTAAAGACGTTGACTGAACGTTTAAGTTACGTTCGCAACACCTTGTTAGAATTCTGGAATGCTCAAATTAAGATCGTGCAGACGACTATGGGCTTTAGATTTCCCGCTCAGGTTGAATTTGACTTCATGTATTTGGATGACCCGGCATCTATGACTAATCTCTTGTTATCTATGGCCGATAGAAATATCGTAAGTGACGAGTTTGTGCAAAGGCACATTAAGGCCAAGCCAGACATTGAGAAGCGTCGAGTTCTCGCAGAGGCCAAGGGCAGAGAAGGCAAAGACCTCGAAAAGATTAGCCCTTATCATTCTGTGGACAAGGACTACGGATTGGAAAAGATCGCCTTGCAAACAGGCGTGGCCTCACCAAGTCAGGTTGGGCTTGAGCTATCGGATAAAAATGGTGAGGAATCCGCACTAGAGATGAGAAGGCCTCAAGAAAAGAAAGAAGGGCCTAAGCGGGAAAATACGGAAGATCCCAACGTGGAAGAGCCGGGACGCCCCAAAAATTCTCGTGACGACGCCCCTAGAAAGGAAAAGCAATTCAAGCCAAAAACTAAAGCGGCTGTTGAGTTGTGGGCTAGAGAGTCTCAGAATAAGATATCTGAAATTTTAAACCCCGGCATTTTGAAGCAATTCGATAAAAAGAACATGAGAAGTCTAAACTCTGAAGAATTCAGCATTGCCGAACGTGTCAAGTTTTCTGTTTTATGCCAGTTAGATTATTTAGATCTCGTTGATGCGCAAACCATACATGCAGGATTAGACAAAAAGTTGCCAAATGGTGTAATTCAAGAATGTGATGAATGGATTTCTCACGCTGCTTCTGATATGAATAGAAAGCTAAGTATTGATGAAATTAGAAATATACGTGCTACTTTCTATGCGGAAAATTATCTAGCAGAAGGTAAGTATGCATATAAAGACCAGTTGACCGGCGAAATTTTTTACTACGCCCGAAGAGGCCTTTACAAAAAGAATGGCCGAAGATTAGTTCTCGTTAATAATCCATAGGGGATTTCTATGAATGATAAAGTTCAAGTTTTTAAAGATGAGCAAGATGCCGGATTAGAGGCCCTTATTCAGGCTAATGCATCTATAGCATACCATTCTCCGATTCTAGTTGGTGATGACTCCCTAGACATCAAAAAGAACTTCAAGTCACTCCCTATAGCTACCGCAGCTAAAAACGATCCTGACATTCATCATGTGTACTCTATTTTAGTTACTACCTCTTGGAATAAAAACGATGATGTTTTTGATAAGGAAGAGGTTTGGGCTTCTAAAAATACTCCGAAGTATAAGCCGACTAACCTAGAACATGACGAGAGACAGATTGTTGGCGGGATTGTGGATAATTGGGCAGTCAATGATGATTTTGATTTAATTGAAGAAAATTTAGAAGCTAAAAATCTTCCAGACCACTATCATATATTAGTGGCTTCTGTTATTTATAAGCAATGGCAAGACCCTGCTTATCAAAAGCGAGCCTTGGATTTGATTGACGAGATAGAGGCTGGAGAAAAGTATGTTTCTATGGAATGTATTTTTAAAGGATTTGATTATGCCGTAATTGCTCCAAATGGAAACCACCACATACTTGCCAGAAATGACGAGACTGCATTTCTTACACAGCATTTGCGATCTTACGGGGGCGCTGGCTCTTATCAGGACCATCAAGTTGGCAGACTTTTACGGAATATCACTTTCAGTGGTAAGGGATTTGTAAAGAAACCTGCAAATCCAGAAAGTGTCATATTTGATCAAAACAAGGTATTTGAGTTCAACAAAGCTTCCATTTCGTCCAAAAACATGTTTTTAAATGAAAATGGTGTAATAATGAAAATAGATAACCCTAATTATTCTGACACACAGGAGAGTTTCGATATGTCAAACGAAATTTTAAATGACCAGATTGCAGAGCTAAAGAATGCTCTTGAGTCTGCGAAAGCAGAAAATAGTGCGTTGACCGATAGACTTGCTGAAGCGAATGTCGAGAAATACGAAAAGTCAATCGACAAGCTTAACAACCAGATCAAGGCTGCTGAAGAGAATCTGAGCGAAAAGGCTACCGAGTTAGAAATTACCATTTCAAGTCTCGAAGAATTGACTTCTAAGTTTGAGTCAGTTACCGAAGCACATGAAAAGCTTGAAAATCACATTTCAGAGATGGAAGCCACTGAGAAGACTCGCGCTCGCAAATCCTCGCTTATTGAAGCTGGGTTATCGGACGAAGAGGCAGAAGCCAAGCTAGAGACTTTTGGCGATCTCAATGATGAGCAGTTTGCCGCATTAGCCGAGACGATTGCGATTTATACACAAACTATAGACACTCCTGATACTCCTACCGACGAAGATGACGGAGATACAGGCGAAGCGTTTCGCCATATGGAAGACGAGAAGAAGAAGAAGAAGAAGAAGCACGAAGATGAGGATGATTCGGACGCTTCCGAAGAAGCAGAAGCTTCTGAAGAGAAGTCTGACGAAGAAGTCCTAGAGACTGCGCAAGCCGAAGAAGCATCTGCGTTGTCTGTTGAAGCTGACGCTAGTGTTGGTGGAGATGATGAAGTGGACGGCGTTCGTGCCAGTCTACACGATTGGGTACAAACTGTTATTCTAGACCATAATAATTCAGAATCGGGAGAGTAAACAATGGCACTAAGACCAGATAGAAATGAACACCTAACTGACCTTAGCTTTTTCATGAATGAAACGGCTGAGCGAGGTATTGTTGTGGTCCATTCCACCGGAGGTTCCGGTTCAGCTATGGATGACGCAAATGCCAAGGTGATTTCCCCAGTTACAACCGTTAGTGGTAAAAACCCGGCTGGGTTGCTGCTAAACGACGTTGTTAATCTGGACCTTACCAGACAGCATATCAACTTTGCGAAAGATGAGATGCAACAGGGCGGCAAAGTTCTCTTGCTCCGTCGTGGTTGGGTTGTATCCGATCAGATTTCGGGGACACCCACCGTTGGTGCGAAGGCTTACTTCACGGTTGGCGGCCAGATTTCCGCAACTAATCAAGATAGCTTAAGCACGCAAATTGGCCGGTTCCTTAGCATTAAAGATGCTGACGGCTACGCTAAAGTAGATATCAACATTACTTAATATCCCTAGGAGAGAACATAATGTCTAACAGAAAATATTTTGAACCCACGCCAGAAATGAATGAGCTTCTAACCAAAGCTGGTTCGATGAACCGAGAGGAGTCTCTTGCAGCTACTCGCGAACTAGCGAAGGCTCTTGAGCTTCCTCTTCGCAAGGGTGTCATGAGTGGAGATATCCTCGATGGCATTTTTGAAGCCATTCGTCTGGCTCCCGGCGCCACCTCTGAGTTCCCGCTTGATTTTCTATCACCGGGCACTGAGAAGGAATTTGTTGCCTATACAATTCCTAACCATGGCCGTATCCCAGAGCGACACGTTGAAGGTGACTATGTTATGGTTCCAACTTATGATGTTGGAGCATCTATTGACTGGTTGCTGAAGTATGCTCGTGACGCAAGATGGGATGTGGTTGGCCGAGCTATGGATGTCCTCCAGAGTCAGTTTGTTAAGAAGATGAACGACGATGGCTGGCATACCCTGATTTCGGCTGGCGCTGACCGGAACGTCATGATCTATGATGCGGACGCCTCTGCTGGACAGTTCAGCAAGAGACTTGTTTCGCTTCTTAAGGTTGTGATGAGACGTAACGGCGGTGGCAACTCCACGTCTATTAATCGTGGAGAACTAACTGATCTTTACCTCAGTCCTGAAGGTATCGAAGACATCCGCAACTGGGGTGTTGACGAAGTTGATCCAGTTACCCGTCGTGAACTTATCGTGGCTGACGGCGGTCTTCTAGTGAGAATTTTCAACGTGAATCTTCACACTTTGGATGAACTTGGTGAAAGTCAAGAGTATCAGAATTTCTATACCAGTGACCTTTCCGGTTCATTGCCGAGTACTAAGACTGAAATTGTTGTGGGTCTCGACCTGAGAAACCGTGACAGCTTTGTGATGCCCGTCCGCGCTCCTGTGGAAGTTTTTGAAGATGACACTCTTCATCGTCAGAGACGGGCAGGTCTTTATGGCTGGGCCGAGCACGGCTTTGCTGCTCTCGATACCCGGCGTGTATTGTTGGGGGCATTCTAAAAGTCGGCGTTTGGGGTTGCAAGTTCGAATATCCGGTGGTGGCGCACCTGCTGCCACCGGATTTTTAATAAGAATTAGGAGTCTGCGACATGGCCATTTTCTCTGTGGAAATTCCCGACGAAGATACCGACCGAGTTGTCGATGCATTATGTGCAAATTATGTTTACGGTGCTCAAATAGAAAATCCAGATTTCAATGACGAGCTAGAATCTGGACCTGATAACCTAGAGATGATAGACAATCCTGAAAGTCGTGCCGAGTTTGCCAATCGGGTGACAAGGGAGTTTCTGATGAATCACACATATTCGTATGAATTGAAAACAGCGAAGGAGAACGCGACCTCTAGTGTGCAAAATCCACCTGCGATAACTGATCCGGCTGTATAAATAGCACTCAAAAACGGAAGAAGGAGCAATGTCGCATCCCATCATTAGGTTTTTAGACCGTAGTAAAGAGACTACCACTACCACTGGCTCTGGCCTGATTGCATTAGGAGGCGCTGTTGCTGGCTTTGTTCCTATCTCAGGTATCGGAAGTGGGAACTGTACCTATTATACTCTCGAAGAAGGTAGCAGTTTTGAAGTAGGCATTGGCAAATATGACAGTGCCGCTAACACACTTTCTAGGGACGAAGTATTTTCAAGCTCCAACAG
>Ga0208450_1000503_pt1 | contig 21102 bp, 19 predicted proteins | sample MalvireepMed_908_FD_184249 | JGI IMG/M metagenome (GOLD analysis project Ga0208450, IMG submission 184249) | Marine viral communities from the Global Malaspina Expedition - Malaspina viral metaG DeepMed_908 (SPAdes) (version 2) | ecosystem: Environmental > Aquatic > Marine > Oceanic | place... | reverse complement strand
CAGTGACGCATTCTTCATGGAACGTATCGCTGGTATACCCGTACCGCCTAGAGGTCTGGTGTTCGGGGAGTTCAGACCAGATATTCATGTTAAAGACGTAGAATGGGTGGTCGGTGAGCCTATCTATTTGTGGGAAGACCCTGGTTACGGCTCCCAAAGCGCACATGCGCTGCTTGTAGCCCAGGTTATTAACAACCGAATGCAGGTTTTTGACGAGATATACGTTCAACACCTACTTCAAAAGGAAGTTATACAGCTAGCGATGCAAAGACCGTGGTGGAAAGAAGAAGCTAAGTACCTTGTTTCCGATCCACAATACAAAGATCAACATCATTCCATGACCTCCGTCTCAGAAGTATGGATGGCCGAGACAGGTCTTTATGCATCCGGGGAAAAGATCAGGATTAATGAGGGAACCGAGAGGTTGAAAGGGTTTTTAAAGCCCGATCCCATTATGGGAGTGCCTGGAATTGTATTTAATCCCAAATGTGCAGGGGTTTTGAGCGAATTTGGTGCGTGTCCTAACCCATTTGATGGACAAACGAGAGTTTATCGGTGGAAAACTGACCCAGAAGGCAATATTGTTGGACAAACACCCGAAGATAAGTATAATCATGGGATAAAAGCTGTTATTTATGGTATCGTAGATAGATACGGATACGGTTACGTGGGTAATCGGCAAAAAGTTCTAGTAAAACGGTGGTGATATGGCTAAAATAACCATCGCAGCTATCAGAGACAAGGTACAACGTCACCGAGATGCCACGATAAGCCTTCGTGAACGGTTTGATGAAGACTACTCAATGGCTCGTCTTGACGAAACCCTGCCTAGCGATCCCGAAAAGCATGAAGGTGAGAACGAAGGGTTCCATATTTATACTTCTAGCGATCCTAAGAACTTTTCTAAGAAGATAATCTCCTGGGCCTCCTCCGCTAACAGGATAATTCAAATTCCAATACACGGGGAGGATAGGCATAAACGGGATATTGATAACCAGAAGGAACAGTTCCTTATCGGAACCCTTAGAGCTGCTGACGAAAGGCTGGAAGACCTGGGTCTGCCCCCGTCACAAGACCAGTTCGCTTTTTTTGGTGCCTTGAGAGGGCATATTATAGGCCGAGCACTGCTTAGAAAGCGGGATGACGGTACCACCGTTGTTGATATAACCCCATGGGATGCCCTACATTCCTACTGGGGCTTTGGCAGGGACGGTCTAGACTGGGCTTGCTATGTAATAAACAAGACTAGAGACGAGGTCAAGGCTCAGTACGGCAAGGATATACCACAGGAATCATATACCGACGACGACAGGGGTATTGAGATATACGATTACTACGATTCTCAAATCAATATGACCTTTGCTGATGACGGAACGATACTCAAGAAGAGAACACCGCACGGCTCTCCGAGAACACCTGTATTCCTAGGGATAGCAGGTTCTATGCCTCCTATACAGTCGGATACGCTGGATGATACCGCCAGAGATCACGGTGAAAGCATATTCGAGGCGTCTAGACAGTCATATAAAAGCTATAACTTAATTATGTCTATCGTTCTAGAGCTTGTGTCACGAGCTAGAAAACCGCCAATCATATTTGCCTCCAGGTCTGGTGAGAAAACACTTGATGAATCTCCTTATGAGACTGGTGTTGTAATGTCTTTAGCAGAAGGAGAGAAGATTGAAGCGGTAAAACTGCTGGAGATGACTAGAGATGCAGGTACGTTTATAGGCCTTGTTTCAGGGGAGATACAGCGTGGCACGATACCGCATAGCGCATACGGAGATATTGCCTTCCAGCTATCTGGTTTTGCCATAACGCAACTACGTCAGGGGATTGATACATCTATTCAGCCTGTACTCCAACTTATTCAACGTGTTTACAGACAGATAACTAATCTTCTGAGTGATCAGTACGCTACAGGAGCGTTTGAAACGCTTAAAGTTAGTGGTCGTGATAACTCCAGAAAGTATTTTGAGCTTGAAGCAACACCTGAGATAATAAAAGAAGGTTGCGATCCTGAGATCAGCTTGGTGGGTAACCTACCTCAAGACGATATGAGCAATGCGGCGATGGCCCAGATGCTACGTGAGGGGCCAGTTCCACTGATGCCAGACAGATGGATTAGGGAAAACAAGTTAAAAGTACAGGATAGCGATATGATCGACGATGCCATTAAGGAACAACTCGGTGAGAGAATGGTTCCGATGGCAACATTGTGGTCGTTAATGGTTGCGGCTGAGGAACAAGGTAGAGATGTTCTTGCTGAGATTCTCCTAGATGAACTACAGATGATGATGATAGAAAAGCAACAGCGTATCGCGTCGGCCAAAATAGCCGCACAGGGTATGGGAATGCCGCCGGGTATGGGCCAGGGTGGCCCTGGTGGTCCCCCTACAGCTAATCCACAGGCGGCTCCTAACGCTATGTTCGGTGCGCCGCCACCTATTCCAACGCCGCAAGGCGGGCCTAATGTACCGCCAGGATCACCACGTCCAGGAGCGCAGGTAAGAATACCGTAGGAGAAGTTGAATTATGGCTACCACACAAGACCCTTGGGCACTACAGGCACTAATAAACAAAGAACGGGCTGACAGGGCACAGGCATTAGAAGAAGCTCGTATCTTCGAAGCTAGGATGGCGGCACAGAGAGACCCAAACAGAGAAGTAACTGGCGTTAGAAGCTATATGTTGGACGGAAGACCCGTTAGGGTCTTTACTTATGCCGACGATCAACCAGAATTATTTGACGAAACGTCTGGCTCTACTACCCCCATGTTCCCCACGTCCACGAGTCGTGTTGCAACGACTCCCCAGGAAAAAGTACTGCAAATTCTTAATAGCCTTGCTACAGGGGCTATTGATGACCCTCAAGAAGCCATGAGGCTAATATCAGGTTTAGGGTTCGGCCTCAGAACACTAGAAGAAGCACTAAGATTTGCATACACTCCTGTTTCTCCAACCCAAGAAGAAACAGAGAGCGAGATAAACGCATTCCAACGAATTGTACCAACCCAAAGAGGCATACAGAGCGAGCTAGACGCATTAAACGCAATAAGCTTAGCCAACACTTTCCCAACCGAGCTTCCCTCTAACATAGATATCCCACGGCGAATTATACCGTCCGTAGTCAAACCTCCTATTGGTGACACTGTTCCAGTCGAAGAGGGTACATATAAGGCACCAATTCAGCACCTAGACATTAATGCACCTCCTGGCGCAGAAGTTAATATACCTTATGGTGGTGCTTTCGGTCGTCCAACAGGAACTGATGGAAGAATGCCGTTGTCACGGGAAGAAGCGTTATTCGAGCAGGAGGTAAGCCCGTACAATGTATTTCAACAGTACCTTCTAGGGCAGCCAGGATATGGGCAACTAAGTCCTGCGGGTAGGTCTGCTCTTGGGAAAGAGTTTGGGCCTATGGAAACGGCCTTTCTGACAAGTCCTTTGGGTAAATCCAGAATGGCAGACATTCTTTCTGATATTTCTGATATTAGCCCAGATGATCTATACGATGATCGGGGTAGGCTTAGCGAAGATGCATTAGGTATGCTATACGACGAAGAGGGTAGGTTTACTCCAGGCGTAGCTAGTACCTTTAGGGATTTTATAAGGCGAGAGGGGACTGACCTAGGACTACCTGCAACCTTCAGGAGATTCGGTGGTGTTGCTGATGCATTTACGACACTCGAACGGTTACGTTCTCCAGGGCAAGAGTTCCAAGTAGGGTTTTGGGATAATCCTCGAACAAAACAAAAATTTCTTCAGTCGGTGCTACCTCGTGTTAATCCAGTGTTCAGAGACGCTTTCTCGGACTATTTTAATCGTCAGTTTCTAAAATTCCAAGCCGCAACTCCTGAACAGCCATTTGTTCGGGCATTGCCGCAGTTTAAAGGAATACTGGGGGTACAGTAATGGCTCGATTTTTTGATGGAAATCCATTTCGTTCTTACCTAGAGGACGTTCCACAGGCTGCTTATTTCTCGTTCCAAGACCAGTTTGGTCAAACTCCAAGAGGCGTGACTTCCCCTGGGCAGAGACAGTATTTCCAGAACCAGTTCCAGAATATCCACAATAGGTTCATGGGGCAACTGGGTCAGCAGCTACGAAGGGGAGAGGCTCCGACAAGACAGTTTACGGATTTCCTTTCGGAGCGACTACCGCAAGATAGAAGGACAGAAGGAGTGCCTATTGCTCCAACTAGGCCAATACCATTTGCGGAGCGATTCGCTTCTCTGCCTCCCGCTTTAAGGGGTGATTACTCAGCTAGCAGATTAAGTCCTAGAGGTAGGTTCCTCTTCTTCTAATGACTCAGCCTAACCCATTCCTACGGCAACGGTTTGCTCCAACAGTAGGGGATCGGGAGCGTGAGAAACGTAGCTTTATTTCCCAGCAGCCTGTTCGGTCTTTGCCGTCTCTTCCAACTCTAGTTGAAGAATGGAAAGGTGAGAGACCAAAAGATATTGTTGAGGAACACCGAAGGAGAGCTAGGAAATTACGTGATCTTGGATATCGTGATACCAAAGGTAATCTAATTAACGAAGAAAACTATATAAACCATGAGGTTGCCGAATGGGGGCTTGTTAATAAGCTTAAGATAAACCCAAAACGAGTACATGATATTGTAAGTCGCTTTTACCCAGGTATGCGTTCTATCCAAGAAGAATATCAGGCAGTAAAAACCAAGCCTTCGCCAGTACCTCCCCGTAGTACACAAGAACTTATGGAGTCTGTCGGAAGAGTTCAGCGTCAGAGGCAGCCACTAGAAGGAGAACCCGTTGCCGATGTCCTAAGAAGGCAAGGGCCTGGCCCGTTAGCGGATGTGCCTAAATCTGCATTTGAAAAGTTTCAAAAAGGTATTAGGTCAGGCATTGGAGCTATCCCTCCCATATCTTATATCAAGCCCGCTAAGAAGTTGCTGCCTAGAATGGGGAGCCAGATTGCGGAAGAGTATAAACCCATTGAGGAGGCGTCGGTTATAGGATCGAAGTTATTTACAAGAGGTGCTCTAGGGATTGCGGCTAAGAATCTTGGGCCAATACTTCCTGGTAAATGGGGTGAGTTCGAGCCTGGACGTTTATGGGATGAGAGAAAGGAATTCCGTGAAATATCAGGTAAAGACCCATTTAGGAGTAGGCAGGGGTTTCTCGAATTCCTAGAGTATGGGGAATCTAAACAACCCAAATTACCTTGGGGAGTACGTGGCGCAGTAGAAGCTATACCTTGGTTAGTAAGCCCAACTGGCAAAGTGACAATGGTCAAAATGGGAATCCAGGCGGCTAAGATGGGGACACTAGCTGCAACCAAAAAGGGGCCTATTAAGCTGGCATATCTAGCAGCTCAGAAGGCCCTTCAGGTTGGATCAGAGGGAGCAAGGCCAGTAGCAGAAGTTGAAGATGCTGTGGCAAAGGCTTTTGGGTTTGCTGGACGACAGTCCTTACTGGGGTTACGTAAAACGTATCCTGGCGTAGAACGTATATTAGCAGGAGAGCGAGGCGGTGCGAAGTTCCCAGGTAGAAAAAAGGTACCTGATGAGGATGTTATAGAAGATGTTAGTCCTATTACCGCAGCCCCCGCTGCGCCTGTTGTGGGGGAGACCCCAGCCATTATAGCCGCAAAGCCCCCCGTTTTGCCCGTTGTGGGGGAGACCCCATCCATTATAGGCAAAAAACCACCCGTTGCTCCTACTGTAGGCGATATAGGTCAAGGGGTTAGGCAACCATTCGGTGCTGGAGGGGGAAAACTGCCCCCTACGACTACGACTACGACACCTCCGACTCCTGGCGGGCCAGACGAGACATTAGCAAGAGTACTACGGCAGCGTATTCCTGGTGAAGAGGATGAGCCAGCGTTGACGTTGTTACGTCGCCATATATCAGAAATCCGATCAGCCGAGAATGAGGCAGGTATTGCCGTTAGACATGGCTCTCAAAGTCTCAGGGAAAAAGGAATAGGACAATTTCATCATGGTAGGCTGGTACTAAGAGAACGAGACTTGCCTATTATGGATGATTTAAATAACTCCCTTCATAATCCTAGCCGTGTAGCAAGTGGAGAGGTAAAGATACCCAGAGGCTTCGAGGAAGACTATAGTATTATCAGGGGTAGGACGGACGTCGAGGAAGCAGCTAGGATTGACTTCGATCCTGAAAGGGCTACGGTTAACGACTATTTCTATCGTGGATGGCTTAGACCAAAGGGTATGCCCGCTTCGGGTGCTCCTGGCCGAGTAGGTACTCGTCCTGCTTTCGATATGCCACGCGTAGATGCCAGCTATGAGGAAATGCGTGAGCTTGGATTTGAGCCTTTATTCCTAAATCCTTATGAACAAGAGAGATTCTCTCGGATGATGGGGGTAAAAACACGTCAACAAACACAGTTAATTGAGGATTTAAAAAACCTTAACTTGGCGGTACATGACGCTAGTGGGATGAGCATCCCTGGTTGGCGAACGCCACGTATAGGCCCAGCTTTTGAGGGAAAGCCATACGTTGCGCTTGCGTCTGACGGAACAGAGATTCGAGGTTTCAGAGGCCGATATGTTGTTGAAGACAAGCTCGCTACACGCCTAGAAAATATGTATGGAATACCTCCAAGTCTCGGAAATATTTACGTTGGTAGCAGAAAGATTGATATTATGAAAGCTGTTGATGCTGTGGTATTTCTACCAAAGCGGTCTAAGCTGTTCGGATCGATTTTCCAGCAACGTGACTTTTTACAAAGGAGCTTGGCGGGTACTTTCTCTGGTATGGTAGATGACCTACTGGCAGGTAAACCAATCTCGGCTATTAAGAAACCGATACTGTGGCCCAGAGAGGCGTATAAAATCATCGAGGCGAATGTTAGTCCTAGTGCAAGGCTTCGCATTAGGGAAACTTTAAACAGTACCGAGCCGATTTTAAAGGATAGGCCAGGTGTTCACTTTTTAGGGATTATGAAGGCGGGCCTTTCTAACATAGACCCCACCATGTTACCTTCGGGGATTGATAAACTTCCACGAATTATCGCCGAAGAAAATGGATTGATGAAAGTAAAGGCAGTTGCCCGTGCGGTTAGTCAGCTTGAAAGTGCCATGCGTCGTGCTCTCTTTGAAGGTACATACCCTGCTGCTCAGATATCGACTATTAAGAATTTTGTTGCTCCTGCGATGGCCAGGAAGTGGCCCAATGCTACGGATGAAGCTCTTAATGGCATGATTGCGGAGGCAGCAAACTTCCTCTATTCAACAATTCCTGCTGAACAAAGCGTTTTCCAAAATAGGGCTGTCCGTGCCTTTTTAACGAGGTACTTCTTCTCTATTGGCGAAAATGAGGCGTTGCTGAGACAAGTTACAAAGGGAATACGTGGCCCCCATGCTTCGTTCTGGAGAACGCACTGGCTAGGGTCTTACCTAGCCGTTCTAGCTGTAGCTAACACAATCCACTTTGCTACAACGGGGGAGGTACTCCCATGGAAGCGATTTGTCCCATTATCAAAAGATTTTCATACTCTTAATCCATTAGGGTATAGGCAGGATTTCGCAGCACCCGATATACCTATAAAGGGCCGTGGGGGTGCCGATCTGACGCTAGACATTGTGGGGCAGATGGACACAGCGTTTCGTATACTTGACCCTATATCGTTTCTAACTGCAAGAGAGTCAGTACCTATGCGGGCTGGGAGAACTCAAATAACTGGCAAGACATTCTTCGGAGAGCCTGTTGGTAAAGTAGGCCCAGGTGGAGTGGTATCCCGTGTTACGCAGCTTATAGATGACTTATTTACACCAATAGGCTTCGGGCAGTCTGCACGGAATATATTGCAAGCAAAAGTCCCTGCTATTGGTAGGGTTCTACCTGAAGCCGAGGGACGTGTAGGTGCTATCGGTGAGGTGTTACAGGGTACTGGCGGTATAAATGTTAGGGCTGAGGGTACACGACAGTTTCTCGGTAGTGCCCTGGAGGATATTGGCCTAAAAATGCCAGACGGCAGCCCTATGAAAGAGTGGGACGATGCAGAGCCATTCATAAAAGATATATCTATGGAAGCCCCACGGGTTAAAAAAGAGATGTCAAGAAGGCTGGCCACAGGAGTAAGAAGAGGTGGTGAATTTGCAATATATGGATTGCAGATGGATAACATTCAAGAGCAACGCTTGACGGAATTGAACGAGGTTATATCCAAAGGAAAACCCGACTACTTTTACATAAAAGCAATTGAGGCGAAATATAGAGGTATGCGTATACAGGCTGGACTTGAAATGGAGTTCGATCCACGTGACCTAAATGATCCCGACCCGAACAAACGTGCATACTCCGAGTACCTATCCATATACGATATGCCTGGAGTTAAGGAAGTCTACGAGGACGAGGAAGGAAATGTGGTATTCGAGGAAATAAACTGGGATAAATTTGAAGAGGAAGAAGCTAAGTTAAGACGAACTTGGGGTTCAAAGCAGCAGGATTATATTCTTAGGAATACTAACAGACGCCCAACGCCTATGGACATAGTAGCTAACCTACCTCGTGCGCTGAAGTCGGAGATCAGAGCATCTCAGAACGCAAGGGAGCTATACCTTAAGGCGCAGGGAAGACCTGACTTGGCGGCTCTGTCCAATCAATTATTCTATTATCCAAAAACTGAATCTAGGTTGCGTGGAGAAGTCCAAGACACTAGTAAAGAGCCAGTAAAACAAAGAAGTCTATTTCAACAGGCTAATATACTTAGATACTGATTTATGGGAGAATGAGAGGGTTTAAATAATGTGCCTTCCAGGCAATCAGACAATATATAGACAGTGTAGAGACGAGATATTCCGAACGAATAACTATCAGCGTTTGAGGAATAGGGAGATGCGTTTCATTCTTGCTAAGCATGGTGGATGCATGAGTAAGCCTCTATTACTTGACAAGGAAAAGAAACCTATGCTAACGTCTTAGCCAGCGACATATGGTGGCTCATGGTCTAATGGCCCAAGGGATTCCCTTGGGTCATTTTTATTGAGGTTTTTTATGACTAATGAATATATTGAACCAGACGATACTCCGATAGCTACTGATGAAGATACAGCTACTGAGAGTATATTGGACGAGATAGAACGTCTTAATAAGGCAGGGGACAGAGCTGAAAGCCCTACGCCTACCGATCCGATAGGTGAAGCCCCTACTACTCCTGTAGCTGACGCTCCTGTAGCTGAAGCTCCTGTAGCTGAAGCTCCTGTAGATAAAGCTCCCTCACCTGAACCCGATGCAACTAAGCAAGCAATCTTTCAGGCCCAAAGAGAACGTGATTTAGCTCTCGAACAAGCTAGAAGGCTCCAGGCTGAGGCTCAAAAGGCACAGACTCAAGCCCAGGCGATTGAGTATCGTGACAGTCTGGTTAACGAAGGCTATTCACTAGAAGAGGCCAATAGGGACACCCAGCAGCGTATTGATGCCTATAATAGAACCTTGCAAGAACAGCAAAGGGGGCAGAACCGCGAGGCTTTCTTACAAGGACAGTTCAGAGCTGCTCTGCATTTTGGCAGACAGTACGGTATTAATCCCGAAGACTTGATTCAGTATAGTACGCCTCAAGCAATGGAGCTTGCGGCTAAGAATGCAAAAGAGCTTAACGACTTGAAGAACCAAGTCAAGAAGCTAACTCAAGATAAAGTTCCCTCCCAGACATTCGACAATGGTGTGTCGTCTGGGCCTTCCCAGAGAGATGATGACTATTGGATGGATAGGTATAGCAATAACGACAGGTCTGAAAGGGCCGTTGCCGCAGGAAGAAGAGCCGCAGGACTTTCATAGGAGGAAAGGATAAATGGCACAGACAGCAACAACTGGTAATCTGGAGAATGCCCAAAGGATCATTATCGCAGCGGCGAGGTATACAGAGGAGCATAATGCTCCAGCACTGGCACTTATTGAGCAATTTCAATTGCCCAAAGGTTCCAAGCAAGTTACTGTCCCGAAGGTAGGGCAAATGACTATGTCCGACCTCGTAGACGGGCAGGACATTGTAGATGAAGAAGAAATTGGAATGACAACAGTCGATCTTACGGCAAGTGAGATCGGAGCCAAGGTTATTCTGACAGACAAACTTGTTAGGCAGAGTGCCGACAACGTATTCTCCATGATCGGACGACAGCTTGGTGACGGTATGGCTCGGAAGAAGGACACAGACGTTATCGCCCTATGGCCTAACCTTAATGGCGGTACCGTACTCGGTGCTGACGATCGGGATATGGATACAGCGAATACTCATGCTGTTATATCTAACGCCAAGGCGAACAAGTTCGGGAACCAACTGTATCTCATTCACCACCCTAACGCAGTCGCAACGCTCTCTAAGCAAGCGGCTACTACCGCTGATACGGCTGCGGCAGCAGGGCTTACCAGTGGATGGAGCGTAGACCTACTAAAGAATTTCTACAGCAACCTACGTCCTATAAACAACGTTCCTATATTCGAAGACGGGAACATTGAAAAGATCGGCACCGATGACTCAGGGTACGGCGTTATAGCTGATAAGACAGCTATGGCAGCTTTGACAAGTGTCGCTACCAGAACAGAGCGACAGAGGGATGCCTCTCTCCGAGCCACCGAGGTCGTAATGACCTCAGACTATGGTGTGTTTGAGTTAGACGACACCCGTGGAGCAGCGATACAGTTTGAAATCGGCGACCTTGCGACTTCATAACCAGGGGTAAATTATGGTAGGGATTACGGAACGTAATAGGCAAAAGAATGAACTGGCACGCATAGGTTTTTCGCTGAAGTACGTAGACGAATGGCAGCCGAAGACAACGCTATATCTTCATAAGCCAAGCTACAATGTTGGTGGAGGGATATCTCAGAATGTTGGAGCGGCATTGAAAAACGTACCTGGGAACCCAGACTATGTGTTGCGTAAAGCACGTATAGGATTGTTCCCATGGGAGCCAGGGGGTACATGCACCTGTAGGTGGTGCTTAAAAAACCGTGATCCTATATTTGAACCGAAAGAGGCTATCGAAGGAACGCAGATACATAAATACGGTCATAAGTTTGGCAAATATGACGGAGCAGTATGCAAGGTGAATGGTTGCGATGCAATCCGCACCGTACCATTCAAGAAGAGAAAAGAAGTTGTGCGGGTGTAAAGATAGCCGAGCCTGTAGCAACGAAAATAACATCGGCTAATCGCAGGACATAGAGCCTGTTATAGAAGGAGTTTGAAATGGCATTTCCAAATACAATTAGTGGAATGTATGGATGGGAAAAGGTTCAGACCTCTGCCCAGAAACACAAACTCGGAACGGAGATGGTGTTTGTGGACGGGAGAAAGTTTAGGTATGTAGAGAATGGCGGTTCAGCGATTACAGAAGGGTTGCTCGTCGCTAGTGAGGCTCCTGCTGGCAACCATGACGAAGACCTAGCGGTAGCAACAACTGCTGCTGGGTCTACCACAGTTGCAGTAACGCTCGGTGGTACCGCGGCTGCAAAGAATCTCTACGCAGAAGGGTACTTGTTCATCAACCTACCCATTTTGGGAACGTCTGCCAATCCTCACGAAATGTACAAGATTAAGTCACACGCAGTCGTTGCATCGGGTGGTGTATTAACAGCTAATCTTGATGAGCCAGATGGCTTGGTCACAGCAATTACCAACGGAACAGAGACAGTAGGTTTGATAAAAAGTCCTTACAAGGATATCGTTGTCGCTCCTGCTGCTGTTGCTGGTAGGTTTGTAGGTGTAACTACGAGAAGCATGACCGCAGACTACTTTGGATGGGTACAGGTTGCTGGAATAGCCGTTGTGGCTATTGACGGAACTCCTGCGTTTGGAACTCTATTGGGTGCAAGCTCTAACCATGCAGGGCAGTTCCTTGCGGTTGGGGCCGATACTACACCAGCGGTTGCAAGGGTACACGGTAAAGCTGGCGTAGACAACGAGTATCACACCGTCATGCTGATGAACCTATATTAGAAAGCACGTTGTATGATCCACGGACTCCAACGGGAACTGTCCTCTCCCGTGGAGTATATTCAAGGGGTGCCAGTAGGTGTTGTGCCGAAGGCACCCCTCGCCACGAGCGTTCTTATAGCCATAATGGGGCCACGTCCTTGGCATTACGGGGACGGGCGCACTACATTAGACGATATTCAGGAGATGGCCCTTACTCACGGTAATGCCGTAACTGTCTTTATCCCTGGCATGTTCACCCCACAGGAGGAGGCGAGTACAGGAATTATCCGTGGGATACGACTCCGCGGCATGACAGCTATGCGTAACTGGGCTGTCGAGCAAGCACTAGATAAAGGTTATTCATACTTACTGCTTATAGAGAACGATGTGCAGTGTACCCCAGGTCTATTAAATGACCTCCTCATGGCCAATAAGCCCATAATCATTCCCAATCTGCACTTTCCCACCTTCCCTCTGGCTGATCTAATTAATTACGCACCAAGACCTTCCCCTGACCAGCATGGCCTGATAGAACTCATATGGGCCTGTCATTCCATTATACTGTTCCGTAGAGATGCGCTTGAAGATATGTCTAAGGTCTTCATGGGGTTTACCACAGAAGGTGCCGATCACCTGCACTGGCAGTCACAGAAATATCCTGCATGGATGGACTTGGACACGATGGTAAATATACTAGAGGTTCCGATGGGTGAGAAGAGCTTGATAACAGACGTACCATTCGAAACCCATACACGCAACGGTATCTCCTGCCCAGGGCCAATGTATGAAGTGAGGAGGTGTAAGGGAGTGGGCCTTTACCAATGCTCGGTATCGACATGTGATTTCGAGCTTTGTTTTTATGCTCCTGACAAGACCAATCACAAGGTAAGTGGCGTCATTCCACATGATATGCAGCTAGAGTCTAGTTATCGGCAAGAACACTGGGCTATGAGGTCAAAGCATTATCAGGATTTAGAATGGGTTAACCGTAAGGATTACCTAAACCGTATTATAGATAGCGTTTCTTATGAAACTGACGAGGTTGTACTGGATGCGGGTTGTGGCGCAGGTGCTATTGCACACGCTCTCGCCTTCAAAGTAGGAAAGGTTGTGGGGCTAGATATATCTCCTGCTATGATTAAGCTTGCGGAGGAGAAATCCGTTGCCAGTGAGGAGTTCTTTAATGGAGACATACGGCGTATACCCTTTCCTCAAGGATTCTTTTCCAAAGTATTCTCACGTATGGTCTTTCACTCGCTCACAGGCCACGTTGATATACACAAAGCTGCGGGAGAGTGCTATCGTGTGCTACAAGAAGGTGGAACTTTCATTCTGTCTGAGGGTGTTCCCCCAGAATCCTCTACGTATACCTGGTACAAGGAGATGTTTAAACTAAAAGAAGATAGACTAACTCTTTCGCAGGAAATCATGGAGGAGCTGCTTAGGGGGGCTGGGTTCAAAGAAGTGGAGTCAATTATCCACGTTACCCCACAGTGCAGTATTCAGAATTGGCTGAACAATAGCGGGTTGCCAAAGAGTATACAGAACAAGATATACCAAATGCACCGCAACATGGATGAAAATATTCGTAGAGCATACAACGCCACGTTTACAAACGATGATGTCCTGTGTGATTTCAAATTTGTAATTGTTAAAGGGGTAAAATGACATTAGCAAAGGACATACGTGATCGGCATTATGGAAGCACAATTGTTCACGCTCACGGGTGTTTTGACCTACTTCATCCAGGGCATATCACCTTATTAAAAGAAGCCAAAGAAGCTGGGGACATACTGGTAGTATCGGTTACGGACGACAAGCACGTTAACAAGGGTTCTAATAGGCCGCTGATGACCCTGAAAGAGCGTATGAACGTATTAACTGCCTTGAGAGTCGTGGATTACGTCATACCTAGCTATGCGGAGGATTGTGAGGCGATCCTGGCCGATCTCAAACCCGACGTGTACGTCAAGGGAGACGACTACGACATGTACTCGTTACTGCCTGGGGAACAGAAGTTTATGCGTAACGGAACGCAGTTCCTTCAGGTTCCCAGAACCCGTGACTCAACAACAGGTATTCTCGGACGGTTGAAAAGCACTAGAACTCCAGTTGTACAGGAGTGGATGGATGCCTTTAAGAAGCAACACAGTCTTGCGGAGATAGAGGACAAGTTGTCAGAGCTATCTGAAACGCAGATATTGGTCATTGGAGAGCAGATAAAGGACGTTTACACCTATGTGGAACCCCTGGCCAAATCTCCTAGGGAATACTTTATGTCCTCTCGTGCTATCCATACTGAGACTCATCAGGGTGGGGCCAAGGCTGTTATAAGGCACCTAAAGCCTTGGGTGTCCCAAGAATCAATGCTGGTAACAAACAAAATTGAGATTATGAAGCAGCGGTTTATACACATTGGAAGCGGCACTAAGCTCTTTGGGGTACAGGCGTTGCCTCAACAGATACTTACGGATGAAGAGCGGGTGAGGCTAATCTCTCATTTAGATGATCTGGCTACTGAGAGTGGGTGCGTCCTGGCCATGGATTACGGCCACGGTTTCTTTGATGACAACATGCGCCAAGCATTACTGTTCAGCGGGACGTTCCTAGCGGTGAACAGCCAAACCAACTCGGCTAACTACGGGTACAATCTAGCTACTAAATGGCCGAGAGCTGATTACGCTTGCCTAGATGGCCCTGAGTATACACTGGCACTGGCCAATGGATGGAAGTCTATCTCGGTTAATCAGCTTATGCTTACAAAGGGTGCTGCTGGGTGCTACATCGGGATGGATATACCTTCCTTTGTTGAGGACTATGTTGACGGCGTGGGAGCAGGTGATGCCCTATTTGCATTCTCTGCACCCCTACTAGCGTTAAAGGCTGCTCCAGAAGTGGCTGGATTCGTCGGTTCTTGTGCTGCGGCGATACAATGCAATATCATGGGCAACAGTAAGCCCATTAGCCCAGAGTCGTTGTGGTCGTTTATTGAGGAACTAATGGCATGACATTAGACTTGGCAAGAGCATACGACCTTATGAGCTTCATCCGCTATACGGAGGAGAAGATAGCGGAAAAGTACGGGGGGTGGGATGACACGGTTCCTCACCCCATGAGAACACCAGTCCATTTGAGTATAGGCCAGGAGGCAGCTTCGGTAGGTGTTATTATGGCCTTACCTCAGGATGCCCACGTATTTGCTAGCCATCGCAACCATGCGGCTTATCTAGCCAAGGGTGGTGACTTAGATGCCATGATAGCAGAGCTATACGGTAAGGCAACGGGCTGTACTGGTGGGCGTGGTGGCTCCATGCACTTGTGGGACAAGAATGTTAACGTGATGGGCCATCCTATTGTTGGCGATTCTATAAGTCTAGCTGTAGGGTCGGCCCTAGCAGCCAAGATGGAAGGTACCGACAGGGTAACGGCGGTGTTCTTCGGGGATGGTGCTGCTGAAAGTGGGCAGTTCTGGGAGGCTCTGAACTTCGCCGCTGTTCAGAAATTACCTATCCTCTTTGTATGTGAGAACAATGAATACGCCACTCACACACATATACGGCAGCGACAGCCTGATACTTATATCCGCAAAAGGGTAGCTCCGTGGTTGCCAATGGTTTGTTCGGCAGACGGGAACGAGGTAGGCAAAGTCTACGATGGTACCAAATCTCTGCTTAAAAGCCTACCCGCCTTTTTAGAAGTCCATACCTATAGGTACAAGGAACACGTTGGGCCAAATGATGATAGCGATTTAGGGTACAGATCGTTGGAGGAGGTCGAGTTTCATAAAAGCCTAGACCCTATCAGTCAAAAAGGGTTTTTCTACTTCACTAGTGACGTCTATGAGGGGTCTATGAAGTACAAGGTTGACAAGGCTTTTGTCAATGCTGAGATGGCACCCTGGCCAGAGGTAGCGGTATGAAATACAAAGAAGCTATCTCTCAGTCCATAGTACAGGCAATGGAAAACGACCCGAAGGTTGTGCTTCTAGGCCAGATGGTTACAGACCCGAAGGGTGTATTCGGCACTACTCTTGAGGCTCACAAACGATTTCCAGATAGGGTTATAGAAACGCCTGTGTCGGAGACTATGATTACTGGAGCTTGCGTTGGACTGTCTATGGAAGGATGGAAGCCAATATTAGTACATGCCCGTGCCGATTTCTCACTGCTATCTTTTGAGCACTTAATAAATACAGCCTCAAAAATGAAATTTTTACATAAAAAGCCCCTCCCTTTTGTGATGCGTGTGCTTGTAGGTCGTGGTTGGGGCCAAGGGCCAGTCCATTCACAGAGCTTTCATAATATGCTGTCACAAGTACCTGGATTAACGGTACGAATACCCTTCGGTAATGCGAATTACGGGGATATTCTAGTCGAAGGATTGGCTAACGGCCCGCTTGTTGTGGTTGAGCCAAGAAGACTTTACGAGGAATCCCTCCTCTGGCCAGAGAGCTTTCCCAATGAGGATATCTCAATATACTGCATTGGAGACACGGCAATAGACGCTCTGGAAGCTCGACTTCAGCTATTCAAATACGGGGTTAAGGTTAACGTCATACCTAAAGACTCAGTTCCAATTATCCCGCACTCAACTCCTTATGTAATTCTTGATATGGCCCCTAACTTGAATGCAATATCACCGCCTTTTGTACCCCAAGGCTGTTCTCAAGCCTATGAGAAAGCGTGGTATCCCACCGCTAATGACATCGTGAAGGCGGTACTGGATAAGTTAGGTGTGAAGATCCCTAAATTAAAGGAGACTAATGAGCAGTTCGCTCCTGTCAGCAGTTCTTTCTAGGTTGCCCTCAAGCGTAAATCTTGTGAGCTTGTTCGGTCATCGACTGGTGATCAGAATGAACGAGAGCATGAAAACGGCAACACGGGGTCATATGCTGTTGGAGCTGGAGAAGCAATTGCGCCGTGAAGTACACAGTCAAATGGAAGTCTTCTTGGAGCCACGAGGGGACATTAACAAATTAAGGATTAAGACCAGGGGAGTGGTAATTATATGACCGTTGGGTTGGAACAACTTCATAGGCAACCAGACTCAGTGATGTCAGTTGCCCAGGATGTGGCCTCTTTATCCAGAATGGACGGTCATAAACTACCTTGGCATATGGACAGGGTTGAGGCTTGGGAGCGTGGGGAGAGAATAGCACCTGTGCTGATCGACATAGCCCTTACAAGAAAGTGCGATTACGCTTGTAAATGGTGCTACGCCATGCTTCAAGAGAATGACCGCAGTGTAATTACGAAGGAGGTTATTGAAGACTTCCTTGTGGATTGCGCCAGGATGGGCGTGAGGGCTATTAGCTTGCTCTCAGACGGCGAGAGTGTGCTGTCACCAGTGTTTACCTACACGGTCAATCGAGGTAAGGAGCTGGGAATGGCAATGGCGTCTGGAAGCAACTGCCGTATGTTCACGCCTGACAAGCAGGAGGAGTGCCTAAAGAACCTTAGCTACATTCGAATCAACTTTCCTGCGGGTACTAGAGATAGGTACTGCGAGATTGTGGGCGCAAAGCCTAAAGCCTATGACCAGGTGCTGCGTAATATCAGGTACATGGTTGCCCTTAAAAAACGAGATAACCTAGATATAAGTATAGGCTGGCAGATGGTCATGATGCCTGAAGATGCCGACCAGATAATCCCCTTCGTTGAACTAGGTAGGGAGCTTGGGGTAGACTTTGCCATTATTAAGCATACTGCTGACGACGAGTATGGCAGTTTGGGGGTAGAGTATGCAGCGTATGAGGACGTTGTACCCATTCTCAAAAGGGCTGAAACCTACGCTACAGACACTTTTCATGTAAAAGCCATGTGGTCAAAGATTACATCTGGGGGCAAACGTAGCTATAAACGATGCTATGGGCCTCCATTTATCCTACAAATTAGCGGATCGGGACTTGTGGCTCCGTGCGGTGACAAATTCAATGATCGCTACGCTGCGTTGCACATTGGAAACATCTGCGAGGAGCGGTGGTGGGACATCTGGAAGAGCGATAGATACTGGGAAGTGATGAACTACCTAGGTTCTGAGGAGTTCAACCCCCAGACCCGTTGCGGCCCTCTATGCAGACAGCACAAGATCAACGAGGCTTTGGACAAGCATATACGAGGCGTCGAAAGGCTTGAGCCAGCAATGACAGACCTCCCACGTAAGGAGTTCCTGTGAGTAACCGAGGGGATTTTAGTAATGAGGAGAATGTCAAACAGGCTGATCGGGCATTGCTCTCTTTCAAGGAAGTAGCGGACAAGCTGGGCGTTGAATGGTGCCTGTTTGCTGGTACGGCACTAGGATTCTTTCGTAACAAGGGTTATATTAACTGGGATAATGACATAGATATAGCTCTTACAGGTGGCGAGGCCGACCTAGACAAGGTGTCTACTGAGCTTTACCAGATAGGTTTTAACATTGGCCGTGACTGTACCAACAATGACGGAACCCGCAACCGACACTTATGGGGAGGTATGGAAACAGCCCACGATACAGAGTCTGGTATACTTGTCGATGTGTTCTATACCTTTACAGATACAGAAAAACAGTTCTTGCATTCCTTTGAGGCCATTGACTACAAGGGCAGACTGTTTCTTATCCCAAGGCCAATCAAAAGATACTTGATAGAGACATACGGTAAAGGGTTTATGGTACCGCAGAAAGGAATTAAGGCAAAGTATGAGCCTGAACGGAAGATATCCTACGTCAACACTAGGTGATCTATGGCTTCCAAACGGTGTTACCTATAGTCCACCCAAAGCTATAGGCCACAATAACGAGACAGGAGGAGCGATAGTAGCGCACGTTTTCCATTTCCATGATAAAATGTCAGGTAGGCGTTCTAGATGTACAATACCCGCCGATGTCGGCGAGAGTCAGGCATACATAGAGGACTTAGCTGGAACGGCCTTTGAGAACTGGCTTGTAGAAATACGAACAGATGGGAAAAAACGAGCACCAACTGCGGACGAGAGAAAGCAGATAGGAAAAGCTATACGAGATTTCCGTGCCTACGCAAACAAGCGTAGACAGAGTAGTAACTCCAGAATATACTACAAAGGCACCCAGTAAGGAGGATACAATGGCAAGAAAACCACAGGTGGCAGTGGAAATTGTAGATGAGGACGGTACTCAATACGGGACAGGGGGGCTATTAAAAGTACAAGGCCCAGTCGCACAGCATAGTACCGTCGCTGGAAATCCCCAAATGATGGGGTTCAGAGTCACTGATGCTGTTGGTGATGGCGGCGGTGGGTCGGCAGGTAAGATCAAGGATATACTGGGCGACAACGATGGTGGAATCCTAACGATTCTTAAGCATTTTGCTGCTTCACGAGCGGCTGATGTTGTTTATTTAGCTGATGCAACTGCGTTAGGAACAGGTACAAATGCCGCACTGAAAGTTCTAGCGGCGCAGTTTGGTTATAACGGTGCCACGCTGGACATGATACGCACACCAACAACATTCAAGATGATTGACGCTGTATCTGTCACTGCTGGATCTGGAGCTACCGTATGGACACCAGCTAGCGGTAAGAAGTTTAGATTGATGGGATGGTCTTTGTCTGTAGCTAGTGCCGCAGCCATAGAATTCCATGACCATACTGTAGGAACAATTGTTCTTCAGACCCCGTTGCTTGCGGCAGGGGGAATTCATAACAGCCGTGGGGAGCTTGGTAACGGATTTATTTCCGCTTCGGCTAACAATGTACTGAAGCTGGACGTAACTGCCAATGCCGCTGTCAGCGGTATGGTTTGGGGCGTAGAAGAATAGAGGAGGGCTTATTATGGCAACTACAATAACATCAACACTCCGTGTGGGAACTACAGACGATATAATTATAACAGGTACCGTTGACTGGGAGGCAGATGCCGTAGAGGCTAAAGGCTGGAACAGTGCTTTAACAGGTAAGAGTAACAGCCAGAAGCTAGCGTATTGCAAAGCAGTGTTGGAGGAAAAGAACCCCCAGGTAACAACCACAGACCTTAATATTAGCGGTTAAAGGAGGAGACAATGCCTAAAGTAAAAATTACCGTTCGTATGCCATACGCCAAGACCAAGGCGACTAAGAAGCAAAAGAAAAAGAGGAAGGGTTCCTACTAGGTGGCTGTCTTACAGGCACGAACCCGTGAGCAAATAAGAGTTGCCATCGGGCGGCATCTAGGGGCGGTCTACGTTTCCACAATATCAGGTCGTGGCACAGGGGCCAACATGAAGGACTTCAACGACAAGACTTTGTATGGCGGGGACGACGACCACAATGGCAAATACATACGCCTGACCTCTGGCTCCAATGACGGCTTCGATACTAGGGTTTTTGATTATGTAGCTGGTACGTCCCAGGCAGTTAGCGTTACCACTCAACGTGTTATTGTTAGGCCAGATGCCACGGGACTTAATTTCACCGCAGCTCAGACTTATGAGATGTGGGATGAACCCTTTCCACCTACGGACATCGACGATCTCATCAATCAGGCTATTGTCGAGTCAACTGGAAGAGTCTATGATCCCGAAGAAAGTCTAGCCCTCTTTGCTGACGGCTTTCAAACACGCTTCGACATGCCCTCCCAGTTCTCTATGCTTCAACAGGTAGAGTGGCGTTCATCAGTGCAGTTTAAATCAATAGACACCGCTGAGAGTGCATGGACGGCGGGAACTAACGTCACCGTTAGCGTTGATAGCAAGATAAAGAAGCAGGGTGCTGGCTCTAATAAGATTGTGCTAGCGGCTGGGGTATCGTCAGGGGCGGTAGTGGCTTACAAAAACATTACCTCTATAGACATCTCTGGTTACACGCACGTTGAATTCTGGATACGATGTACCAAGGCGACAACCTCGGCTGCTGATCTAAAGCTACTCTTAGATGATACCGCTGCTGCTGTGTCACCCAAAGAAACGCTGAGTATACCAGCCCTTAGTGGGGATACATGGACATTTGTCCGATTAGCCCTTTCCAACCCTCGTGATGACACCGCTATTATAAGCGTTGGCCTTGAGGATGATGTCGATATCGGTGCCGAAACAGTGTGGATAGACGACATTCGAGCGGTGCATAACGACACAGGTGTCTGGAAGCGTATGCCACGTCATCTATGGCATATTGACAAGCAGAGCCTCGATCTGGTGTTCACAAATGCAGGACGTTCTCTGGTTGGTTATGCCCCTTTGAAGCTAATCGGTGGCGATAAACC
>Ga0208450_1000499_pt1 | contig 21320 bp, 15 predicted proteins | sample MalvireepMed_908_FD_184249 | JGI IMG/M metagenome (GOLD analysis project Ga0208450, IMG submission 184249) | Marine viral communities from the Global Malaspina Expedition - Malaspina viral metaG DeepMed_908 (SPAdes) (version 2) | ecosystem: Environmental > Aquatic > Marine > Oceanic | place... | reverse complement strand
TTCCTACCTTATACAAACAATACAGTGAAGTATGCAAAGACGGAGGCGTGGCTTTCTTAGGCTTTAACGTTGACCCAGATTTCAATGACTGTATTGATGGTTTAGTGGTGGTAGATTTAGAGACCTTAACCACCAAAAAGCGTAAACGCTATTTAGGCGACGTAAACTTAAAACAATCGGCCTAACCACGGAGACGGTTATGCTTGTTCATCAAAAGAGCGCCTATCTATGTGATAGGCGTTTTTTTATAGGTCAATATTCTATCTAATGGTGCCGGCCTCCCCTCAAGCGGCCTCGGAAAATTAGCGCAGGCGGCGAATTTATACCGTTAAACTCAATAGCACATCAGTGTAGATGTCTTCTAAGGTGACTAAGTCCGATAAGTGAATATGTTCATTAATTTGGTGAATAGTGTCATTAGGCACGCCGACTTCTACCACTTGTGTTTGCTCGCTGGCAAAGAAGCGCCCGTCGGACGTGCCACCAGAGGTGCTTACCACAGGGTAACGCCCGGTGGCGTTACGAACCGCTCGCTCAACGAGGTTAATTAGACAAGCGCCGTCTTTGCTCTGCGTCGTGATATAAGGTTCACAAGGGCGAGACCAGGTTAACGTGGCATTAGCGTCTACACTTTTTACCAATTGTGTTAATAAATCGCTTAAGGTTTGTTCGTTATATTGCCACGAGTAGCGAACATTAAACTCAATGCGCGCTACACCAGGAACTAAATTATCAGTAAATTTACCGCTGTCGATATGCGTCACTTGTAGGCTGGTTCCCGGAAAGTCCGCACTGCCTTCATCAAAGGCGTAACGGGTTAAGGTATTTACCACTGTCGCGGCGATGTGAAGAGCGTTAACGCAGCTTTTCGGATAAGCCACGTGGCCTTGTTTGCCATGAATGGTAATCGCCCCAGACAACGAGCCTCTGCGTCCTACTTTAATGGTATCACCCGTATGCTGGGTGGCCGTTGGTTCGCCAACTAAACACATATCCAGGGTAACCTGCTGCTCTTTGAGATAGGATGCTATCCATTTAGAGCCGTACTCAGCCTCGCCTTCTTCGTCGCTAGTAATAAGCCACCAATAGCTAATTTCACCTTGGTTAAGATAAGCTATTGCTCTTTCGGTGGCCGCCAACATAGCAGAAAGCCCCGTCTTCATATCCGCTGCTCCTCGACCGTACAGCTTATTCTCACTGATAACGGGAGAAAAAGGTGGTGACTGCCATTTTGCTAAAGGCCCGGGTGGCACAACATCAGTATGCCCTGAGAAAGCAAAGTGCAAAGGGCCGTGTCCCCAACGGGCAATAAGGTTTGTGACGCCGTTAACCTTATGCTTAGTGCATGAAAAACCAAGCTTTTGAAGGCGATAAATGAGGTAACTTTGGCAACCCGCGTCTTTGGGTGTTATCGACTCGCGCGCCATAAGAACTTCTGCAAAATGTATACTTCTGGCCTCTTTAGCATGATGCGGTGCGGCTTGATTCATAATAACATTCAGTATTCAGATGACTTTGCTATATTAGACAAAGGGAAGATGACAGCGACATAACAGAAATGAGACAAGCCAATGACAAGCTTTGTGTCATCAAGGAAGTCCTTTTTATCTTTAAGAAGCGTAGTACTATAAGACGTACTCGCAATGATGGAGCTAATCTGTGTTAAAAATATTTGTCCTTATACCCATTTTACTTTCGTTACTCTGGTTGGGTTACCTTAAAGCTAACCATTATTCAGTGTCACAGGGTAAACAGGGCTTTATGTATATTTTGGTTTTATCTGCGGTCATTGCATTGTTTTATACCCTTATGTTGTTTCTTACACACTAAAAAGCCAGCCTAAATAAAAAAGCCCTCAATTTATTGGATAGTCCAACTATTGAGGGCTTTTTATTTAGGCTGGCTTTAAATATATGCGCACGTCACGCAGTTAATACGGCCTGTTATAGCGACGGGGAGATGGTGACATCCGCGTCAGCACGAAGCCCTTCTACAAATTGCTGGTAAACACGCTGACCATGCATAGCAGAGAGGCGTTGCTTCAATGTACTCGCCACACTCTCTTCTAACGCAGGTGCAGGATTAACATGAGTAAGTTCCACAATGGCTACGTCGCCACTTACCAGTGACACATAATCGTATTGACTACCTTCACCCAATGCCAATGTGAACACTTTATCCACAATAGCGCGATTTACTGTGCTGCCGGAACGAGCAATACCTTCTGCCGCTTCCCAGTTCAGTGATTTTTCAGCTAACGCGTCATCAATAGACTCGCCTTTTTGTAGCTGATTAACTCGCTCTCTCGCCCACGCTTGAGCAGCTTCTTGTGCTTTTTGGTCTTGAAGAGAAGCCACGATGCCTTCACGTACTTCCTCAAGCGATTGAGTACGTTGAGGTTCATGTTCAACCACTCTAACCACTACCACAGTTTCATCGTCAATTTCGATGATGTCACTATTTACACCCTCTTCAATAAGCTCTGAAGAAAATGCCGCTTCCAGTACTGCTGGGTGGTCTAACGCTGTAGGCGCCATATTGCGGCTAAACAGCGCCGTTTCTTGCACTGTTGCATCAACGGCATTGGCCACATCTTCAAGCGTATCTGGTACTTCAAATGCAATTTCAGCCATTAGATTTTGATCTTCAAAATAGGCTTCCGTTGCTTTATCAAGTAATAACGACTCGCGAATATCGCTTTTTACATCTTCAAATGCTGTGGTGGTTGAAGGCTTTATGTCGGTTAGCTTTATAATATGAAAACCGAATTCGCTTTCTACCACGTCTGATACCTCACCGACGTTCTCAATAGCAAACGCAGCTTCATCAAACGCCGGATCCATAGCATCTTGCGTGATATAGTCTAAGTCACCACCGGCTTCTGCCGAAAAGGTGTCCTCAGAAGAGGTTTCAGCTAAGGTAGCAAAATCAGCCCCCGCTTTAATCTCAGCAAGTAATGCTTCAGCTTTTGCCCGGGCCGCTTCAGTGTCGTCGCCAAACTCGATGAGAATGTGCGAAACACGACGCTCTTCTTCCGTTTGGTAACCCGCTAAATTATTCTCGTAATAGCTGCGAACTTCATCATCATCTACAGACACGCGAGATTTCAGATCGTCAATAGATAACATCACATACGCTAATTTAACCTGCTCTTCAGTATCGAAAGCGGCAATATTTGCGTTGTAGTACGCATTAATATCATCTTCGGTAACCTCAACACCCTCAGAGAATGAGGCTGAATCAATAACAAGATAGTTAGCGTCACGAGTTTGGCCTTGCAGCGTATTGGCCAACTCAACTTCACCTTCCAACGCAAATGCAGAGTTAGTCAAAGCAGCAGCCAATTGATTTTGTGTCATTTGCGTACGCAAGTAATCACGGAAATCCGCTACTTGAAAGCCATTTTGACGCAAAATGGTTTGGAATCGTTGATTGTCGAATTGACCACCAAATTGGAATTCCGGCATTTGTGTGATGGTTTCTTTAATTTGCTCATCACTGACTCTAAGCCCTAATGCTACCGCTTCTTGCTGAATAAGCTTTTCGGCAATTAAACGGTCAAGAACATTGCGCTTAAAGTCACTTAGGTACTGCTCACTTGAAAATAACTGGGCAATACTTTCACCAAATTGAGACTCCATTTGCGCACGTTGATTTTGGTACGCTCGCTCTAATTCTTGTGCGGAAATCTCTTCGCCATTCACCGTTGCGACTGCGGTAGAACCTGATGAAGTCAGGTAGCTGCCTACGCCAGCAAAGACGAAACTTAATACGATGAGCGCAATAATGGCCATCGCCCAAGGGCCTTGAGAACCTTCTCTGATTCTTTCTAGCATGATTGTTCTTCAACTCCGTTGCTTACTACACTTACCAAGTACACAACCCTAAACGAATTACGCAATTACCTTGGCAAAATAAGCGCTGATTATAACCTAATACGTAGGAAGATAAATGGCCTAACATGAACTAATAACAATTAGATGGGAACAAGACGCATGCTTGTTGAAAGGACACTTAGCTTGCCTATGTAGTAGGCAGTGATATGACACTACAAATAAAAAAGGCGATGGACTAGCCATCGCCTTTTCAATAATATTTTTGCTTAGTTACAAGCGTCTTTCAGTGCTTTACCAGCTTTGAAAGAAGGAACTTTCGCTGCTGAAATCTGAATAGTCTCACCAGTTTGTGGGTTACGGCCACTGCGAGCTGAACGTTCGCGAACTGAGAAAGTACCAAAACCTACTAGTGCTACCTGATCGCCTTCTTTTAGCGCTGCAGTAACTGAGTCAGTGAATGCATCAAGAGCGCGGCCAGCGGCTGCTTTAGAAATGTCTGCACCAGCAGCGATTTGGTCGATTAGTTGAGACTTGTTCACAATTATGATCCCCTTCGATTGTTATTATACTGTTTGTCCAAAACGATTTGATTGAACGTTATAGCAAGCTTGATCTTTAAGTTCAAGCAATCTGTCACAAATAGTTAACTTTTGTTGAATCGCTGCAATCCCTTTTGTGGCAAGGCTTCAAGCGAATACAAACTAAAGGTAACACAACTTCTGCGACTTGAAAGCCCTAATTTGAAAAAAAATGGCGATTTACAAAGGTTATGCACATTTTTTAAACAAATATTAAAGAAAAATGGCTGCACCCCTTTAAAATAAAGCGTTGCAGCCGGTTTTTTTTATGACTTAGTGACAACTTTAAATTTGTCTACTGGTTCTTGAAGTGCGATATCTAACACTTCATCTATCCACTTAACAGGATGAATACTTAAGTCTTTTTTCACATTTTCTGGAATTTCTTCCAAATCACGTTCATTGTCTTTCGGTATCACCACCGTTTTGATGCCACCACGATGTGCTGCCAGCAGTTTTTCTTTCAACCCACCAATGGCTAAAACCTCTCCACGCAGCGTTATTTCACCTGTCATGGCCACTTCGCATTTCACCGGGTTACCGGTCAATGTTGAAACGAGGGCGGTACACATAGCAATACCTGCACTAGGGCCATCTTTCGGTGTTGCCCCTTCTGGTACATGCACATGAATATCACGTTTCTCGTAAAAATCGTCGTTAATGCGAAGTTTTTCAGCACGGCTTCGCACGACTGTCATGGCCGCCTGAATAGACTCTTGCATGACATCCCCCAGTGACCCCGTAGAAGTCATCTTGCCTTTACCGGGTACCGCGGTGGTTTCTATTGTTAGTAAGTCACCACCTACCTGAGTCCAAGCTAGGCCAGTAACTTGTCCAATTTGGTTATCTTTGTCAGCCTTACCATAATCAAAACGTTGTACGCCTAAGTAATCTTTTAAGTTGTCTTGGTTAACCACCACTTTGTCTTTACTTTTCGTCAGCAGGATATCCTTCACTGCTTTACGACAAACCTTAGACACTTCACGTTCTAAGCTTCGTACGCCCGCTTCACGGGTGTAGTAGCGTATCATGCCAATTACAGCAGAATCGGTGATTTCCAACTCTTTTGCTTTTAAGCCATTACGCTCCATTTGCTTACCAATTAAATGATTCTTGGCAATATTGAGTTTTTCGTCCTCTGTGTAACCCGACAAACGAATCACTTCCATTCTATCTAGCAATGGCCCAGGGATATTCATGCTGTTAGACGTGGCAACAAACATGACATCAGACAAGTCATAGTCAACTTCAAGATAATGATCGCTGAAGCTGTTGTTTTGCTCAGGGTCAAGGACTTCCAATAGCGCTGACGCAGGATCACCACGCATATCTGAAGACATTTTGTCGATTTCATCTAACAAAAACAGTGGATTTTTTACGCCAACTTTTGCCATTTTCTGAATGAGCTTGCCAGGCAAAGAACCAATATATGTTCTTCTGTGTCCACGGATTTCCGCTTCATCACGTACGCCACCTAACGCCATACGAACATATTTACGCCCGGTCGCTTTAGCCACTGACTGGCCAAGAGACGTCTTACCCACCCCTGGCGGCCCCACTAAACAAAGGATAGGACCTTTTAATTTTTTGACACGCTGCTGGACGGCAAGGTATTCAAGTATGCGCTCTTTAACTTTTTCGAGTCCGTAGTGGTCTTCATTAAGCACGACTTCCGCCCGTGACAAATCTTTCTTCACTGGCGAACGCTTATTCCACGGCACATTGGTAAGCCACTCTATGTAGCTACGAAGCACCGTGGCTTCCGCCGACATAGGCGACATCATTTTAAGCTTTTGCAGTTCAGATTTCGCTTTATCTTCGGCCTCTTTCGGCATTTTAGCGTCAGCAATTTTCTTCGAGAGGGCTTCAAATTCGTCAGGCGCGTCATCCAGTTCGCCTAATTCTTTTTGAATGGCTTTCATTTGCTCATTCAAATAGTATTCGCGCTGACTTTTTTCCATCTGCTTTTTAACGCGAGTACGAATTTTCTTCTCGACTTGCAATAAATCTATCTCGCCTTCCATCAAGGCCATAAGATATTCTAGGCGCTCATTCACCCCTTTCATCTCTAGTACTTTCTGTTTTTCAGTCAGTTTTAGAGGCATGTGAGCCGCCATTGTATCGGCAAGGCGTGCAGCATCATCGATACCGTTTAGCGAGGTCAGTACCTCTGGTGGTATCTTTTTATTAAGTTTCACATAGCCTTCGAATTGAGATACGGCTGAGCGAATGAGGACTTCCTGTTCGCTTTCATCGATGGCTTCGTCTTCAATTTTAGACACGGTGGCCACGAAATAAGGTTCGGACTGTTCATAACGTTCTACCTGACCACGAACACTGCCTTCTACAAGTACCTTTACCGTGCCGTCAGGTAGTTTTAGCAACTGAAGAATGGTCGCTATGGTACCTACGTTGTAAATATCTTCTGATTCAGGTTCATCTACACTCGCGTCTTTTTGCGCAGCAAGAAAGATTTGCTTGTCATTGTCCATTGCCGCTTCTAAACAGCGGATTGATTTTTCACGCCCAACAAATAAGGGTATGACCATATGTGGATAAACGACCACGTCCCGCAAGGCAAGTACAGGAATTTCAATGCGATTCTCACGCTCAACTGTCATACGTGTTCTCTATTAGTTTGCAATGTCGATTTATATGGGGATGCAAAGTCAAAGTTCAATTAAAACTTATTAAAGTGCATGTAATCCCACCCTTTTACTTAACCATTATCGATTTTAGACCGCATGGCAACACTTAGTTAGTAAATCTGGCAGAAAGGATAGCTAAATTAAGACTGATAGCTTAAATATCCACCAAATGAGGTTGCTAGGGTTAACTTGATTTTGCCACCTCTTACTTTTTTAAAAGACGAAAAGGGAAGCGTGAGTGGCCTTGGCTTTCGCCAAGATTCGATATTTTTTGAATGTTGAATGGGTGTGAGAAAAACAAAGATAAGAGGGGCTAACAACAAAAAGGCCCTTAACGGGCCTTTTCTAAAATGGCTTACTCAGAAGCCGCTTTCTTTTCGTTACTGTCATAAATAAGAATGGGCTTAGACTCGCCGCGTATTACGGTTTCATCAATAACCACCTTACTGACATCGTCCATTGAAGGCAGCTCGTACATAGTGTCGAGTAGAACGGCTTCAACAATAGAGCGAAGGCCTCGTGCACCGGTTTTACGCTGCATGGCTTTTTTCGCAATAGCATGTAGTGCGTCGTCGCGAAACTCTAGCTCTACCTCTTCCATATCGAAAAGGGCTGCGTATTGCTTTGTAATCGCATTTTTAGGTTCACGAAGAATCTGAATTAACGCATCTTCGTTCAACTCTTCAAGACTGGTTACTACCGGTAAACGCCCAATAAACTCGGGAATCAAGCCGTATTTAACCAAGTCTTCAGGTTCAACCTGTTTAAACAACTGACTAATTTCTTGCTTATTGTCGGTAGACTTCACTGATGCGCCAAAGCCAATGCCTGCGCCAGTTTGTGCTCGTTGCTCGATAACTTTATCAAGCCCTGCAAATGCACCACCGCAAATAAATAAGATTTTAGAGGTATCTACCTGAAGGAATTCCTGTTGAGGATGCTTGCGTCCACCTTGTGGAGGCACAGAGGCAACCGTTCCTTCAATAAGCTTAAGCAATGCTTGCTGTACACCTTCACCAGACACATCACGGGTAATAGATGGGTTGTCTGACTTACGAGAAATTTTGTCAATTTCATCAATGTATACAATACCGCGTTGCGCTTTTTCCACTTCATAGTCACATTTTTGCAGTAACTTTTGAATAATGTTTTCTACGTCTTCACCCACGTAACCGGCTTCAGTTAGCGTGGTGGCGTCTGCCATAGTGAAAGGAACGTCTAATAGCCGTGCTAGGGTTTCTGCCAGTAATGTTTTACCACTGCCTGTAGGGCCAATAAGCAAGATATTACTTTTGCCTAATTCAACCCCATCGTGCACGTCACCGTTACGTAAACGCTTATAGTGGTTATACACTGCTACCGACAATACCTTTTTGGCATGTTCTTGGCCAATAACGTAATCATCAAGGTGTGAATGAATTTCACTTGGTTTCGGTAAAGCATCCTGCTTTTGCTTTGGCGCGATTTCCTTGATTTCTTCGCGAATGATATCGTTACATAACTCTACACACTCGTCGCATATAAATACCGACGGGCCTGCAATTAATTTTCTTACTTCGTGTTGGCTTTTGCCACAAAACGAGCAGTACAGTAACTTGTTGTCACCATCACCGCTTTGTTTATCACTCATTACTTTTGCCTCTGCCTTGCCTGAACCTAAAACCAAAGTGTGCTATGCACATGTTCAGGACTACTATAACTATACTACTTAGTTGCGGCTGCGTCAGATCGATTTGTTAAAACCTGATCGATAAGGCCATACTCTTTAGCCTCAGTCGCACTTAGGAAGTTATCCCTATCAGTATCACGTGCTACTGTGTCGTAGTCTTGCCCTGTATGCTGAGCCATCAAGCGATTTAACTTCTCTTTAATAGACAAGATTTCTTTCGCATGAATTTCAAAATCTGATGCCTGGCCTTGGAACCCACCTAATGGCTGGTGAATCATTACGCGAGAATTAGGCAGACAGAAACGCTTGCCCTTCGCGCCTGCTGAAAGGAGGAATGCTCCCATGCTTGCAGCTTGCCCCATACACACGGTACTCACATCAGGCTTGATGAAGTTCATGGTGTCATAAATGGCCATTCCCGCGGTGACTGAACCACCAGGAGAGTTAATATAAAGGAAAATATCTTTCTCTGGATTTTCCGCTTCTAGGAATAACATTTGAGCCACAATCAGGTTTGCCATGTGGTCTTCAACTTGCCCTACTAAGAAAATAACGTTTTCTTTTAGCAGGCGAGAATAAATATCGTAAGAACGTTCCCCTTTGGAAGTTTGCTCTACTACCATAGGGACAAGTGCATTCATTGGATCGAACGGGGTATTAGTCATAGCTACCTTGATTATCTAGCGTTAAAAACAAAAATGCTCGGAAGGCTCCGAGCATTTAAGCAGTTGCTGATGGGTTAAGTCAATCAGACAGTAAAAAATTACGCCTGTTTGTTCATAACCTCGTCAAAAGCTTTTGTTACTTCGGTAACATTTGCTTGCTCAAGAACCCACTCAATAGCTTGCTCTTCAAGTGCAACGTTTTGCATTTGCTGCATAAGCTCTTGGTTGTTGTTGTAGTATTCTACCACTTCTTGTGGGTCTTCGTACGCTGAAGCAGCAGTTTCGATCATCTCGTTAACTTTCGCTTCATCAGCTTTAAGCTCGTTTTGCTTGATCACTTCACCAAGGATAAGGCCGATTGAAACACGACGCTTAGCATTGTCAGTGAAGAGTTCAGCTGGAAGCTCAGGAAGGTTTTGACCACCGCCTTGTTGGCTGAAACGCTGCTTCGCTTGTTCACGCAGAGCGTTAACTTCTTGGTCGATAAGCGCTTGAGGAATATCAAATTCGTTTGCTTCAACAAGTTTAGCGATAACGTCTTCTTTAACCTGCGCTTTTAACGTTTGGTTAAGTTCACGTTCCATGTTCTTACGAACTTCAGCTTTAAGCGCGTCTACTCCGCCTTCTTCAACACCGAAAAGCTTGGCAAATTCTTCGTCTACTTTAGGTAGAGATTGGCCTTCCACTTTTTTCACGGTTGCTTGGAATACCGCTTCTTTACCTTTTAGGTTTTCAGCGTGATAATCTTCAGGGAAAGTCACTTCGATAGTCACTTCTTCACCCGCTTTCGCGCCAACCAACGGCTTTTCGAAACCAGGAATCATGCGGCCTTGACCCAGTTCTAGTGCGAAATCTTCAGCTTTACCACCTTCGAATTCTTCACCGTCAACCGTGCCTACGAAATCGATGATAACTTTGTCATCTTTTTTCGCTTTACGCTTAACTTCTTTCCAGCTAGCGTGCTGCTTTTGCAGGGTTTCCATCATGTTATCTAGATCTTCGTCAGTAATGTCTACTACTGGCTTTTCAATCTCGATATCGCTTACACCTTTCACTTCTACTTCAGGGTAAACTTCAAATGAGGCGACAAATTCAAGATCTTGTCCGTCTTCATCTTTCGTTAATTCAAACTTTGGCATGCCAGCAGGTTGAATTTTTTCCTGAACGATAGCTTGGTAGAAGTTTTGCTGCATTACGTCGCCAGCAACTTCTTGGCGAACCGCTTGGCCGAAACGTTTTTTAATTACGCTTACTGGAACTTTTCCTGGACGGAAGCCATTGATGCGTTGTGTTTTCGCCAACTGTTGTAGGCGTGACTTAACCGCTGAATCAACAGCGTCAGCTGGAACGCTGATAGTAAGACGGCGTTCTAAACCCTGGGTCGTCTCGACAGAAACTTGCATTATGTTACCTCAACTATACGCCTCTATAGGCGCTTGGTTCACAATCCCCTCTCCCGCTATGCCATCAATTTTGTGGCGGATCACATCGGGGTAGAGGTCGTTTTTGGCGTTTGTATTCCCAAAATTCAGCGCAGTATATCACTGCACTTCACTAACCTGAGACAAACGCACCGGTTAAAAAAAGACGCGGTAGTATACAGCCGCACTAAACAAGAGTCGAGAGGGAAACACAAGTTTGTAACACCCAATTGACCGAATAACAGACGATCGGTGCAAAATTCGTTGAAAACAAGGAGAAAAAAGGAAATTGACGAAAGAAGAATGGTCGGTGAGACAGGATTTGAACCTGCGACCCCTTGTACCCAAAACAAGTGCGCTACCAAGCTGCGCCACTCACCGACGAGGATCTTTTAAAAAGAACTGCTTTTAAATTAAAGCATAAAATATGGTGCGGAAGGAGAGACTTGAACTCTCACGCCGTGAAGCACTGGAACCTAAATCCAGCGTGTCTACCAATTCCACCACTTCCGCAAAAAAGTGGGGTGGACGATGGGACTTGAACCCACGACAACCGGAATCACAATCCGGGGCTCTACCAACTGAGCTACGCCCACCATAGAGGTGCTTGCAATAAACAGTATGTGAATTGTAGACATACTATTTTGAAAATTCTACCACGCTGTCAGGACCTACCTGACCCGCATGGCGCGCCCGGCAGGATTCGAACCTGCGACCCACGGCTTAGAAGGCCGTTGCTCTATCCAGCTGAGCTACGGGCGCTCGGCGAATCTTCGCTTGCAAAAGTGGTCGGTGAGACAGGATTTGAACCTGCGACCCCTTGTACCCAAAACAAGTGCGCTACCAAGCTGCGCCACTCACCGACTATTGTAGCGGCGTTTGAAGCGTTTTGCCTCTGTGCCGTTACGGGGTGCGAATATTACTGACTTGCCCCCACCTCGTCAAACACTTTTTTAAATAAAAATTCCAACCGCTCACAAAGCAGGCATTATCGTGTTTTTTTAATCAATTTGATGGCTATTTATACATTATAAGGTGAATTAAGGCCTTTACCCTGCCCTTGTATGGGTAGAACGCTGTTGCATGTTTATTTGCGCAAAACGAAAAATAAAAAGAAAAAGCGAAAAAGTCTTTGAAGGAAGGTAACTATTTTATGCTTGCTACTGGTCTAAATAAGCCTATATGTGAAACAATAATGACCACTTGTTGATCACTATAGAAAGTATATCCCTTTTATGACCGCTCACCTAATTGATGGCAAGCTAATTGCCAAACAAGTTCGCCAACATGTTTCTTCATATGTAGACTCTTTAATTGAGGCTAAAAAAAGACAACCTGGCCTTGCCGTTGTTTTAGTAGGAAGTGATGCAGCTTCTCAAGTTTATGTGTCTAACAAACGAAAGGCGTGTGAAGAAGTGGGGTTTGTTTCTCGCTCTTTTGATTTGCCTGCAGACACGTCAGAAGAAAAGTTACTTTCTATCGTTGATGATTTAAATGCTGACAATGAAATAGACGGTATATTGGTACAACTGCCCTTACCAGCGGGTTTAAACGCTGAAAAAGTCTTAGAGCGCATTCACCCGCATAAAGATGTAGACGGATTCCACCCTTACAATATTGGCCGACTCGCGCAAAGAATTCCCGCACTACGCCCCTGTACCCCAAAGGGGATCATGACAATGATAGAGGCGACGAAGAGACCGGTAAAAGGTTTAGACGCCGTTATCATAGGTGCCTCAAATATTGTGGGCCGTCCTATGAGTTTAGAGCTACTACTGGCGGGTTGCACCGTGACTACCTGCCATAAATTCACGCAAGACTTAAAAGCGCATGTCAATCGTGCCGACCTTCTTGTGGTGGCGGTAGGAAAGCCTAACTTCATTCCTGGAGAGTGGATTAAGCCTGGCGCAATTGTTATTGATGTAGGTATCAACCGTATGGGCGATGGCTCGTTAGTGGGTGACGTTGAGTTTGAGAAAGCCAAGGAACGAGCGGGATGGATTACACCAGTGCCTGGGGGCGTAGGCCCAATGACAGTGGCAAGTCTCATTGAAAACACGCTAGAAGCGTACGTAAAGTTCCATTCTTAATATTTCATGGAAAATCAACATTACATCTCGGCGACATTGCAATGGGTGGATGATATCGTCATCCACCACAACTTTTGTCCCTTTGCTCGCTATGCCCGCTATCCTGGCGGAATACATTGTGAAGTGACAGACGCCACAGCCGATGCAGGGAGTGTCCTTGCGACATTGTTTGATGAATGTAGACGCCTCGACAATGACGCCAATATTGCGACGACGCTCCTAATACTGACAAACGAAGATGCAAAAGACTTTAATCGTTACCTTGATATTCTTGCGATAGCAGAAAAAATGTTGAGTGATTGGGGATATGCAGGCATTTATCAACTCGCCAGCTTTCATCCAGACTACCAATTTGAAGGTGAAGACAGTGCGTCACCCTCTCACTTTACCAACCGTTCTCCGTATCCGCTGCTTCATTTAATCCGCGAATCAGACATTTCGAAATATATGCAAAATGAAGAGGATGCGGAAAAGATTTACACTCATAATATGGAAAAGGCGCAGACGCTGGGTTGCCCTTATTTCAGAGATAAGTTGAAAGCGCTCAAAACGAATTAAAAAAGCCTGTCCAAATAGACAGGCCAAAAGATGGGTCCAGGGAAACCAAATACAGCGACCCAAACATCCGTATTTGGCTCAAGTTTAAATTTCACTGCAAACTTGAAGTTTTATCATACCTGAACTATGTGATTAAAATATTACATAATGTGGGGTTGAGCCAATAAATGATTAACAAAATGTTTCAGTGAAAACACTTTATTACCCATGAATAACAACAATATACCTATCACTCCCGTAGGTTTTATCACCAGCCCTTTTAAGCAGAAGTTTGCGATCCCACGACAACCTAATTTAGCGAAGGCAAAGGGGCATATCACCCTCACTGAACAATTTAACGACATACGTGTATTTAAAGGGTTAGAAGGCTTTAGCCATGTGTGGGTACTGTTTCAGTTTCACAAGAATAGTGATAAAGGTTGGAAGCCCACGGTAAAGGCACCACGATTAGGTGGCAATGAGACATTAGGGGTATTTGCTAGCCGCAGTACACATAGACCTAATGGGATTGGGATGTCTGTTTTAAAACGCGGAGGCTACTACAAACACAACGGCCTCGTGCAGTTAGAGGTAGAAGGGCTAGACTTACTGGATGGCACCCCTATCTTAGATATCAAGCCTTACCTTCCCTATGCGGACATATGTGAAAGCGCCACAGACAAGCTAGATGATTATGCCCCTATTCCCAATCGCCAAGTTGTGATTAGCGAGCCAGCAAGGGCAAGCCTAACTCAAGCGAGCATGACCCACAGCGATTTAGAGACACTGATTGTTTCTGTGCTACAGCAAGATCCGCGACCAGCGTACAAACACAAACTCGATGACGATCCGAAGGAATACCGTGTCATGCTGTATGCGTACGATATTTACTTTTATGTTCAGCAGGGAACACTGGTTGTCACACAATTGAAAGCGGTTTAAATCAACACGGTTGTAGCACAATTGCTATTTGTTAATTAGAATACGCCAGATCTACCCATTTATTATTTTTTATAGGAAAACTGCACCGAATGCGCACTAGTCAATATTTGCTTGCCACGCAGAAAGAAACCCCCGCCGATGCTGAGGTTATCAGCCACCAGCTAATGTTGCGTGCGGGCATGATAAGAAAGCTAGCCTCTGGTCTATATACTTGGTTACCCAGTGGCCTTCGCGTATTAAACAAAATTTCAAATATCGTGCGTGAAGAAATGAATAAAGCCGGCGCGATTGAAGTGTTGATGCCCGTGGTTCAGCCCGCTGACCTTTGGCAAGAATCTGGACGTTGGGACGAATATGGCCCTGAACTTTTACGTGTCAAAGACCGCCATCAGCGAGACTTTGTATTAGGCCCCACTCATGAAGAAGTCATTACTTCTTTGGTGCGCAATGAAATTAGCAGCTACAAGCAACTGCCGTTAAACCTATATCAAATTCAAACGAAATTTCGTGACGAAGTTCGCCCTCGTTTTGGCATCATGCGTGGTCGTGAGTTCACCATGAAAGATGCGTACAGCTTCCACTTAGAAGACAGCTGTTTAGAAAAAACGTATCAAATCATGTTTGAGGCGTACTGCAATATTTTCACCCGTTTAGGCCTAGATTTTAGAGCGGTCATTGCAGATTCAGGCTCTATTGGCGGCAACCACTCTCACGAATTTCATGTTTTAGCTGACTCAGGTGAAGATGCCATTGCCTTTGCCAGTGACAGTAACTATGCCGCCAATGTGGAAATGGCAGAAGCCATAGCACCTGAGAAGCAACACGCCTCCGGTTTAGCTGAAGAAGTCGTCAGCGTAGACTCCGCAGACCTAGAAACCGCATTAGCGTCACTCAATGTTGACGCAGCACAAGCCGTAAAAGTGATTGTGGTCAAAGGCGAATCAGAAGAGGGCGAGGCAGAACGCTGGGTAGCGTTAGTGCTGTCAGCGCAGCATACGCTGAACGACATTAAAGCGGAAAAAGTTGCCGGTATACAGGTACCTTTGGTGGTTGCTAGTGAAGAAAAAGCAACCGCTGTACTTGGTGTACACCCTACGTTTGCCGACCCGAGCGCACTGACGCTTCCTACTGTGGTAGATTTGAGTGCAGCTGCCCTTGCAGACTTCGTGTGTGGTGGTAACAGCGAGAACACCATGCGTAAAAACGCGAACTGGGTGGGTGAGCTTGAAACAGCAGATTTGAGAAATGTAGTTTCCGGCGACGCCTCACCTGACGGAAATGGTACACTGGAAATTAAACGTGGTATCGAAGTCGGTCATATTTTCCAGTTAGGCAGCAAATACTCAGAAGCCATGAATTGCGGTGTGTTAAGCGAAACAGGCAAACACCAAACCCTAACCATGGGTTGCTATGGTATTGGCGTTTCACGTATTGTGGCTGCGGCAATCGAGCAAAATCATGATAAGTTTGGTATTAAGTGGCCCGATCCTATCGCTCCCTTTAAGCTGGCGCTTATTCCAATGAATATGCACAAATCTCATCGCATCAAGGAAGCGGCTGAAGGCTTATATAAAACCTTGTTAGACATGGGCATAGAAGTGCTATTCGACGATAGAAAAGAGCGCCCAGGCGTCATGTTCAACGACATGGAACTTATCGGTATTCCTCACACAATTGTGATTGGTGAAAGAAACTTAGACAATCAACAGGTGGAATATAAAAATCGCCATACAGGTGAAAAACAACTGATTGATTTGTCGGCTGCGAGAGACTTTGTCGCCACCTTGTAAGCGACAATAAACTCGGCAGAAGGAGGATGCATGCGAGTCACTTTTTACGGCGTTAGAGGGTCTATTCCGACCCCTGGCGCGGCGTACATCAAGTACGGTGGAAATACCGCATGCGTTCACGTTGAGCTTAACGACGGCACCGATATCATATTAGACTCAGGCACGGGCATTCGTCTGTTAGGCAATAAGTTAAAAAACAAAACCTCCCCTATTCACTTATTATTAAGTCATAATCATTGGGACCATATACAAGGTTTTCCATTTTTCTCTCCGATATATCAGGCTAACCGCGATATCTTTATTTACCCTGGCCAAACATCACTTGCACAGCATGATCATATTTTGCAGCAAATGGAAGGCTCATTCTTTCCCGTGTCTCCTTGTGATTTACACGCGAATATCCAATTTAAAACATTTCCTGAAAATCAAATGTCATGGCAAATTGGCAATGCGAAAATAAAGCGGTTAAGGATGAACCACCCCGGAAAAGGCAGTGCCTATTGTCTTGAAGAAGACGGCGTGAAACTGGCGTATATTACCGACAATGAGCTCTACCCTCCCTATCAAAAAGAAACAAACTTTTTAGGCTTTGTGGATTTTGCGAAAGATGCAGATATGATAATTCATGATGCACAATACTTAGCCTCTGACATGCCAGATAAATCAGGTTGGGGGCATTCAGTGGCTGAAGAAGCGGTAAAACTGGCGCTTGCATGCCAAGCGAAGCATCTCGCTTTATATAGTCATGATCCAGATCGCACCGATAAAGATATAGATATGATTGTCGAACACTGTGAGCAGTACATTACCGTCACAGAATCTGCATTAGCTGTTTTTGCTTCTGCGGAAGGGCAAACCCTCATTTTTTAACGATAAAATTACGTCCACCACCACGGAGAAATAAGGTGTCAGTGTTAAAGTCCTTACTATATATGGCTGTGTTTACTTTATGCAGTCAGCACGTACATGCTCAAGAAAAACAGCAGAGTGAAGATAGCGACGAAAATGATATTGAAGTTATCGATATTATTAAGCGCGATGTGACTACGGAAAGCGCTTTAGACAATCGCATGGAAGGCGATAAAGAAGCGCTGGATAACTCCTTCGCCATGACCCAACACAGGCAAAATTATATTCTTCCCATGACTTACATCACTAACCCCAATTCGGCCGGCAATAGTGAATTAACGGAAGAAAATATTGATAAAAAAGAAGCTAAATTCCAGGTCAGCACTAAGTTCCCGTTGTATCTAGAAGAAGCCGGTTTCGACGGAGTTTACTTTGGTTTTACCCTCACATCATTTTGGCAATTGTACAACAGTGAAGTATCAAAGCCGTTTCGCGAAACCAACTACGAACCAGAAGTGTTTTGGCAAGAAACCGCTGATTACTCTGTTTTCGGCTACAAGTTTAATACCTTCCAAGTAGGTTTTAATCATATGTCAAACGGACAAAGTGGCTTGCAATCACGCAGCTGGAACCGCCTGTTTGCCTCAATCGTGTTTAGTGATAACGATGATATCTATTACCTCAAGACGTGGTACCGTATTCCGGAAGACGAAAAAGACGACATTAATGATCCTACCGGAGATGACAACCCAGATATTCAAGACTACTACGGCAGAATAGAGCTTGGGTATGGCCGTAAAATTGGCGCATTTAAAATGATGGCATTGCTAAGAAATAACTTAGACTTTGACGAAAACCGAGGCAGCATTCAACTCGACTTTACCTATCCTATCTCTGATAGATACGAGCTGCTACTGCAATACTTTAACGGCTACGGCGACTCGTTAATTGACTATAATCGCTCTCAAGAGCGTATTGGTGTTGGATTCCAACTACTGTTCTTATAACACGCGCCTTATAAATAGTGGCGCGCAACCTTAGCGAGCAATGACACCCGCCGCTTTGTAAAGCTGCAGGTGTACATCCACCAGCGCTGCGATATCTCGCTGATAGCCGCCACCAATAACGGCGGCTATGGGCACACCACAGCCATCGGCAAAATCAAATACCCGCTTATCACGGGTGAGAACACCTTCTGTCGTGACATTCAACAAGCCTAAATCGTCATTTACATGAATGTCCACGCCAGCGTCGTAAATGATTGCATCAGGTTGAAATTGACGCAGAACTAAAGTGAGCGCCTCATCAAGGGTCGTTAAATATTCATCGTCACCTGCCCCTTTGAGCAAACCAATATCGATATTTGATTGCTGTTTTCGGTGAGGGAAGTTTTTTTCACCGTGGATAGACAAAGTAAAGATATCGTTATCATTCTCTGCCAACTTAGCCGTACCGTCCCCTTGATGTACATCTAAATCAAGAATAAGTACATTATCAATATGTGACGCCTTTTGCATTGTCTTCGCCGCAAGGTACAAGTCGTTAAACAGGCAAAAACCCGAGCCATAATCTGCAAATGCATGATGATAGCCTCCCGTCAGGTTGAGGGCTTTGCCTTGTTCAATGGCAAGTTGTGCCGTTAAACAGGTACCTGCCACAGCGGTGTAGGTACGTTTAATCAATTGCTCAGACCATGGAAAGCCAATTCGACGCATAGCTTTTACATCTAATGTACCGCTAGATAGCGCCTTCACGTAATCGTGAGAATAATACTGATACAAGTCACGTTCTGATAGGGGGAGTGGCTGCGTAAAGCCCGATTCACTCACCCCTCGATTCACCAGTTCATCTCTTATCCCCACGTATTTTTCTATTGGGAATCTGTGTCTATGAGGTAATTCGAGTTGACTATAAATGGGGTGAAACACCAATGGGATCATGCAGGGCGCCTAATAAAACTGTCTAACACTGACGAAAAAAGGCGTACTTACTATTTTGTAATACGCCTTGTTAAGATAGTGTCAAAGCCGTCTTATCGGGTCAAACTATTCACGACTTTTTCTACGTTAAATGACATACTCTTCATAGAGCGGGAAATATCATCACCTTGCGCCAACTGATGATACTTTTCTGATGACGTCACCACATTATTAATAATACTCTCCACTTGCTGTAATACGGCTTCCTGCTCATCGGCCGCTTCGTTCAGCGCCACAACAACACTGGCAGTTTCTTGAATGTCTTTCACTACTTCATTGAGGGTATCTAGCGCGATAGCCGCTTCTGCCGCATTATTGTCAGACAAGGTTTTACCCGTAGACATCGCAGACACAGCGCCTTTTGCTTCCGACTCAAAACTACTCAGAATATCATTAATTTCTTTGGTCGATTGCTGCGTCTTGGCAGCCAGTGCGCGTACTTCATCTGCAACCACGGCAAAACCTCTACCATGCTCTCCAGCTCGTGCTGCTTCAATCGCTGCGTTTAACGCTAATAAGTTGGTTTGATCAGCAATTTCATTAATCACATTAACCACTTTTAAAATATTGGTACTGCGATTTTGCAATTCAGAGACTATATCACTTGATTCCGTTACCGTTTCAGCCAATTGTTTAAAGCCTAAATTGGCTTTTTCAAATGTGGCATAGCAACTTGCCACATTTTTTTCTGAATTGTTTGTCGCCACTGCCACTTGATCGGTAATTGCCACCAAATTCTGAACAATCTCTTTGAGTTTATCAGTACTGCTGTCTAGAGACCGCGATGCCGAACGCTGGCCGTTGGCGCCTTCCATAATAGAGGCACTAACCTGACTAAGCGTACCAAAGGCCCGCTCCATTTCTTGTTCCGCATCTTGCAACTGTCTAACCGACTCTTTCAGCTTTGTCTGAAGCGAGCGGGCTGAATCGGCTAGCACGCCAAGTTCGTGGTAACTCGAATAAGAGAGGTCGTAATCATATTGACTGGCCGCTAAATTTGAAATACACCCTGCGACTTGCTTGATTGGCTTAATAACATGTTTACGAAGACAATATATGACGTAAGCCACGCTCAATATAGACAGTGACAACGCGGCCACCATGATTATCCATAAGATGCTTCGCGTGTTGCTTTTAAGGTCAGAGATAGCCGTGGCCGATTCTGAAGCGATATTTTGTGAAATACTGGTCAGTAACTTAGCAGGCGCTCTATCGATCCCTCTCACGTAGCTGTCACCAACTTTAGGATCGAACCCGGATTGTACGTAAGCCTCGTAACCCTCCCGGTACTTCTGCGCCATCACCTGATGGGCGCTTTGAAATTCTCTGATGTCCGCTTTGGCTTCGTTACTAATTATATCGTTTAGCAACATACTTTCGAACGCACGTGTAATCTCCTGTTCTTTTTGCTTAAATCGCGACCAGTATTTTTCACGGTCGTCTTGGTTGTGCCCGCGTAACAGCACATTTTTCCATTCTTGAACTTGGGTTTTAAATGCACTGTGAATATGATTGACATCTCTTTCCGATTGCACCAGCGTGTTTTCTAACTCATCAAAGGCGTTCAAAAGAGAAAACGCCTTCATGATAGATGCACTATTTAACAAAACTAAAATCATCAAACTGGCAAGAACGGGGGTCATTACCAATCGACTTATGCTGGTGAAATTGAACACGACTTAACCTTTAGTATAAGAAGTAAAAAGGACGCGGCCATTAGATGATCGTTTTGTGACAGAAGGGTGACACTAAAGGTATTATTAAAAATACTTTTATATATACTTTTATACTCTTGCTATGCACAAGTTATTATAGCAATGAAATCAGAAACGCGCCTAACTCGCTATCGGAGCTTGTTTTACCTCTTAAGGGGGTTGTAATGGACTATTGCCAAGTTAAGGTAAGAAAGCGCTAAATCGTCGGCCGAGCTCACGGGACTAAGATCACTAAAATACCAATTCAAAAGCCTCATTGACTCACTAACCTGACGAGCAACAAACAAAAAGTCCGCAATTATGCGGACTTAAGTATGATTGAGTGCCTGTTAATGCCAGAGCATTCTTAAAGGCGCATTATTCCCACTCAATGGTAGCTGGCGGCTTACCTGAAATATCGTATACCACACGGCTAATACCGTCGATTTCATTGATGATTCGGTTAGAGACCTTGCCTAAGAAATCGTAAGGTAGGTGCGCCCAATGTGCAGTCATAAAATCAATGGTCTCGACGGCACGTAAGCTTACCACCCAATCGTATTTACGCGCATCGCCCATCACCCCAACAGAACGTACCGGTAAAAATACCGTAAATGCTTGG
>Ga0208450_1000498_pt1 | contig 21322 bp, 14 predicted proteins | sample MalvireepMed_908_FD_184249 | JGI IMG/M metagenome (GOLD analysis project Ga0208450, IMG submission 184249) | Marine viral communities from the Global Malaspina Expedition - Malaspina viral metaG DeepMed_908 (SPAdes) (version 2) | ecosystem: Environmental > Aquatic > Marine > Oceanic | place... | reverse complement strand
ACCTTGGTCGGGTCGATGACGCCGGCCTTGACCAGGTCTTCATAGGTGTCGGTCGCCGCATTGAAGCCAAGCGAGGTATCGTTGGCATCGGTCAGCTTGCCGGCAACCACAGCGCCGTCATGGCCTGCGTTCGAGGCGATCTGGCGAACCGGGGCCTGCAGCGCACGACGGATGATGTCGATGCCGCGGGTCTGGTCGTCATTGACGCCTTCGAGGCCTTCGAGAGCCTTGGTCGCATAGAGCAGCGCGGTACCGCCGCCCGGGACGATGCCTTCTTCGACGGCTGCGCGGGTGGCGTGCAGCGCGTCGTCCACGCGGTCCTTGCGTTCCTTGACTTCGATCTCGGTGGCGCCGCCGACCTTGATCACCGCCACACCGCCGGCGAGCTTGGCGAGACGCTCCTGGAGCTTCTCACGGTCGTAATCGCTGCTGGTGTTGTCGATCTGGGTGCGGATTTCGTTCACGCGCACCTTGATGTCGCCTTCGTCACCGGCACCGTCGACAATCGTGGTGTTGTCCTTGTCGATGGTGACGCGCTTGGCTTCGCCGAGCATGCCGAGGGTAACGTTCTCGAGCTTGATGCCGAGGTCTTCCGAAATCATCTCGCCCTGCGTCAGGATCGCGATGTCCTGCAGCATCGCCTTGCGGCGATCGCCGAAGCCGGGAGCCTTGACCGCTGCAACCTTGAGACCGCCGCGCAGCTTGTTGACCACGAGGGTGGCCAGCGCTTCGCCTTCGATGTCTTCGGCGATGATCAGCAGCGGGCGACCGCTCTGAACAGCCGCTTCGAGCACCGGCAGCATTGCCTGCAGGTTCGACAGCTTCTTTTCATGGATCAGGATGTACGGATTTTCGAGTTCGACCGTCATCTTGTCCGGGTTGGTGATGAAGTAGGGCGACAGGTAGCCGCGGTCGAACTGCATGCCTTCGACGGTTTCGAGCTCGAATTCGAGACCCTTGCTCTCGTCGACGGTAATCACGCCTTCCTTGCCGACCTTTTCCATGGCCTCGGCGATCTTTTCGCCGACTTCACGGTCGCCATTGGCGGAGATCACGCCGACCTGGGCGATTTCTTCGCTGCCCGAGACGTCCTTCGAACGGCTCTTGAGGTCTTCGACGACCTTGATGACGGCGAGGTCGATGCCGCGCTTGAGGTCCATCGGGTTCATGCCCGCGGCGACCGACTTCATGCCTTCGGTCACGATCGACTGTGCCAGCACGGTAGCGGTGGTGGTGCCGTCACCGGCGGCGTCATTCGCCTTCGATGCGACTTCCTTGATCATCTGCGCGCCCATGTTCTCGAACTTGTCCTTAAGTTCGATTTCCTTGGCGACGGTGACGCCGTCCTTGGTGATGCGCGGGGCGCCGAAGCTCTTGTCGATCACGACATTGCGGCCCTTGGGGCCGAGCGTGACCTTGACGGCATTGGCGAGGGTATCGACGCCGCGCAGGATGCCTTCGCGCGCATCGCGGCCGAACTTTACGTCCTTGGCTGCCATTGGTGTTTCTCCTGGAATTGGTGTGTCTGGTGGAAAGCGTCAGGATCCGGCGATCAGCCGATGATCCCCATGATGTCGCTTTCCTTCATGATCAGCAGGTCTTCGCCATCGAGCTTGACCTCGGTGCCCGACCACTTGCCGAACAGCACGCGGTCGCCGGCCTTGACGTCGAGCGGGGTGACCGTGCCGTCTTCCGCCTTGGCGCCCGAACCGACGGCGACGATTTCGCCTTCGCTCGGCTTTTCCTGGGCGCTGTCGGGAATGATGATCCCGCCGGCGGTCTTTTCTTCGGCTTCGATGCGACGGACCAGTACGCGGTCGTGCAGCGGACGAAATGCCATGATGATGACCTCTCTTCTAAGAGTGAAAAAGGGATGTTGGCACTCACTCGGTGAGAGTGCCAGCACGGGGCATTTGGGTGCACGGGTTGGCAGAGTCAACGGGTCGGCGAGCAAAAAATGAACTCTTGCGCCAGTGCTGCGTTGGGGGTGGCGAAGCGGGTGGGCCAATTCCCGATGGGCCCACCCCGACCGATATGAAAATGCCGCGATAAAGGGCTGCCCACGAATGACGACCGACCAAGCCATTTCCGCACTGACCATTCCCGAACAGATCTGGCTTTGGCTGCGGCTGCACATGATGGATATCGCGGGGGCTTTCGCGGTGCTGGTCATCGGCCTGCTGCTTGCCGGGATACTTTCGCGTTGGGCGGAACGCGCGATGACGCGCTCGCCGCGGTTCGAGCCGACCGTGGCCAACTTCCTCTCGAGCATCGTGAAATACGCTCTGTGGGCGGTGGTGCTGGTCACCGTGCTCGCGCAGTTCGGAGTGGAAACCACCAGCATCCTCGCCGCGCTCGGCGGCATGGCGCTTGCGATCGGCCTCGCGTTGCAGGGCACGCTCAGCAACGTCGCTTCCGGGGTGATGATCCTCGTCCAGAAGCCGTTCAAGGTGGGCGAAGCGATCTCGGCCGGCGCAGTGACGGGAACCGTCCAGCAGATCGGCCTCTTTACCACCGAGCTCAAGCAGTTCGACGGCCTGTTCGTGATGGTGCCCAATTCGGAGCTGTGGAACCAGGCAATCGTCAACTTCACGCGGCATGCGACCCGCCGGCTCGAACTCGTGGTGGGCATCGGCTACGGCGACAGCATGGATCAGGCGCGGCGCGAACTGCTGGCGCTCGCCGAGGCCGACGACCGCGTGCTCGACGATCCCGCCCCGGTGACCTTCGTCAATTCGCTCGACGACAGTTCGGTCGGCATCGGCATGCGTGTCTGGTGCAAGACGCCCGACTATCTCGGGCTATCGTGGGACCTCACCGAAGCGGCCAAGGCGCGGTTCGACGAAACGGGCATCTCGATCCCCTTCCCGCAGCGCGAGATCGTCCAGCGCAGCGCGTAATTCAGCCCGGGAGCGGGCGCCGGGTCAGGCCCAGCCGCTCGCGCCGGTGCCAGCGCCAGCCCAGCAGCACCGCTGCAACGGTGAGGCCGGTGGCAAGGCCGATCCACACGCCAACTCCCTCGAGCGGGGTCAGGAACCCGAGCACCAGCGAGGTCCCGATCCCGGGGACCCAATACGCGAAGGCCGCGATCCACATCGGAATGCGCGTATCCTGCAGCCCGCGCAGGGCGCCCGCAGCCACCGCCTGCATCCCGTCGACCAGCTGGAACGCCGCCGCGATGACTATGTACTGCAGCGCGAAGCCGACCAGCACCGCGTTCTTGGGGTCCCATGGATCGACATAGATCGCGATCAGTGGCTTGGGGATGATCACCATCGCCAGCGCGGTGAGCGCCATGAAGCCGGTGCCGACGACGATCGCGGTCCAGCCCGCGCGCTTGACCCCCTCGGGGTCGCGCGCGCCGTAGAAATAGCCGACCCTTATGGTCGCCGCCTGACCGACCCCGAAGGGCACCTGGAAGGCGAGCGCGGCGATCTGCAACGCTACGGTGTGCGCAGCCAGCTGGCTGGCGCCGATATTGCCCATCAGGAAGGCCGCCGCGCCGAAGATACCGGCCTCGGCAGTGATCGTCAGCGCGATCGGCGTGCCGACACGGACGATATGCATGAGCCGCGCCCAGTCGGGCGACCACCAGCGACCGAAGACGTGGTAGCGGTGCAGTTTCTTGTCCAGCCGGATCGCGACCACATAGGCGGCCAGCGTGGTCAGCGTAGTGAAGATCGTTGCCACCGCAGCGCCCTTCAGCCCCAGTTCGGGCGCGCCCAGATTGCCGAAGATGAAAGCGTAATTGGCCAACGCATTGACGAAGATGCCGCCCGCGGTGATCGCGGTGGCGAAGATCGGCCGGTCGAGCGTGGAGACGAAACTGCGCAGCACGTTGCAGAACAGCATCGGGACCAGGCTGACCACCAGCAGCGTGTTGTATTCTATCGCCATGGCGATGATGTGCGGCTGCTGGCCCGTCACGCGCATCAGCGGGCCGAGCAGCAGGCACACGCCGATCCCGGCAGTGCCGGAAAACAGTGCCAGCCACAGGGCCATGCGCACCGATCGGCGGACCGCTCGCAGGGCCGGGGCCCGTTCGCCCAGTTCGGCGGCAGCTACCGGTGCGACCGCTCCGGTCAGGCCCGACAGCGCCCACAGCACCAGCCCGAACAGCGCGACCGCCAGCGCCGACGCGGCGAGCTGGTCGTCCCCCAGCCGCGCAATGAAGATCACATCGATCGCATAGGTCAGTATCTGCAGCAGGTTCGCTGCCGCCAGCGGCCAGCTCAGCCGCAACATGGCACGCAGTTCGGCGCGCCAGCCATCGCCGCCACGGGGCGGGGGCTCCATGGCGTATGCGTTCGTCATGCAGCCGGACCGGATAGGGGCAGGGCTGCGGGTGCTCAAACACTAAGTCCCGGCGCTTACCAGAACGCAGCTCGGGTGCGCCCGCCCGGCCACACTCAGCGGCATCGCCCAAGGGGATCGCGCGGCGTGCCGGGCGGATGGCGCTACGCTATCGGATCGGATCCGGATGCAACAGGATTGGCCAGCGGGTGTATGGCAGGCTCATATGAAGGCCATCTCGCACAAGTGGGGAGCGCGCATATGGGAGTTTCCGCCCTTGCCGACCATGTCGGCATCCTGCAGCAATTCGTCAGCCGGTTCGGCGAAATTCGCCTGTTCTCGACCAGCGCCGCGGTGGTCACCTATCCCGCGCCGCTCTACAACGTGATCGGCAGCACGGACGATCCCAAGGTGCCCGGCTACTCCAGCTGGACCAGCCTGCTCCAGGGCAAGGGGGTCGGCGTCGGCAGCGACAATCACTGCTATGTCGATCCGCAGGTTCCCGACCGGTCGCATCCCGGCTTCCAGGTCGGCGGACACATGACCCCGAACCAGGACGGAAGCGTCCCCGCGACCCAGACCTGCTATCTCATGCCGCTGTGCAAGCTGCACAACGGGAAGGGCTACAACCACGTAGCGATGTCGCATTCGCTGACGCAGATCCTCGAACTCAGCGGCTACATGACCGGCGAACCGGCCGCCACCTTCCTCGCGCGAATGGGGGGCGAAGCGCCGGCGGCGCTCGTTTTCGCGGACGAGCAAGGGGTCGGTTTCCAGACGCTGTCCGCCGAGGATTTCGTCCGGGCCAAGGAAAGCACGATCGCCGAAGCGCTGGGGGCGAATGCGCCGTCGCGGCATATCGTGCTGCACCGCCGCCGCGACGGGGACTCGGTCTATTACACCGTGGAGCACGCGCAGCTGAACTGATCCGAGCCGCTTGCGGGCACCGGCCAACAACGCAAAAGGGCGGCGCCTTGCGGCACCGCCCTTCCGTGATCTCGCGAAACGAGATCGAAGCGTAAGCGCCCAAACGGGCAGTCGCTTACTTGAGCTCGACGGTACCGCCGGCTGCTTCGATCTTGCCCTTGATTTCTTCGGCTTCTGCCTTGTTGACGCCTTCCTTGAGCGGCTTGGGCGCGCCTTCGACGAGAGCCTTGGCTTCCGAGAGGCCCAGGCCGGTGATGGCGCGGACTTCCTTGATGACCTGGATCTTCTTGCCACCGTCGCCGGTCAGGACGACGTCGAATTCGTCCTTTTCTTCGGCTGCGGGGGCGTCACCACCGCCGGCGGGGCCAGCAACAGCAACGGCAGCGGCGGCGCTTACGCCCCACTCTTCTTCAAGTGCCTTGGCAAGCTCAGCGGCTTCCAGGACGGTCAGCTTCGACAGTTCTTCAACAAGCTTGGCGATATCGGCCATGATGTTTCACTCCAAAATTAGGGCCGGGGTTCCCGAAGGTATTGCCCCGATGAATATATGTTCGTGCGTCGAACCAGCTCTTACGCGGCTTCCTTGGCGCCATAGGCACCGAAGACACGAGCGAGCTTGGCTGCGGGGGCGTTGACGACCTGGGCAACCTTGGTTGCCGGTGCGTTGACGAGACCCACAATCGTGCCACGAAGTTCGTCGAGGCTGGGCAGCGAGGCGAGTGCCCGTACCCCTGCTTCGTCGAGCTTCTGCGCGCCCATCGAACCACCGAGAATTTCGATCTTGTCGGTGGTCTTGGCGAACTCCACCACGGCCTTGGCCGCGGCGACCGGATCTTCGGAATAACCGAGAGCGGTCGGACCGGTCAGGAACTCGTCGAGTCCCGTGTAGTCGGTGTCCTTCAGGGCGAGCTTGGCGAGACGGTTCTTGGCAACCTTGTAGGTCGCACCGGCTTCACGCATCTTCGTACGCAGTTCGGTGGACTGATCCACCGTCAGCCCCAGATTGCGGGTGACAACCACCACGCCGGACTGGGCGAAGACTTCGCTGAGCTGGGCGACCGCGTCGGCTTTCTGCGAACGATCCATGCCATACTCCTTCACTATGGCCGCGCCGGGAGAACCCGCCGCGACCGGCTACGTTTGTCCGTTCCGGCGAACCGGGACGGGCGAGTCCGTTGATGGGGAAGGAGTGCGCCAGTTGGCGCGAAACGGCGCCGAAGCACCGGAAATCTCTGTTCCCCGCCTAGGTTGGAGATTAAGAAAGCACCAATTCGCCTTCACCAACTGTCTCGGACGGATGCAGGGCGGAATCGAAAAGACCCGCCGTTGCATGGCGGGCCTTTAGCGGTTTGGTTGCTGCGGTCAAGCCTGTCCGGCGCTTCCGCGCGGGCATCACATTGCGGCGTCGTCGTCCATCGCGGTCGCGTCGGCCGCGTCGTCGTCGCCCATCGGCTCCATGTCCGATTGCAGCAGGCCGTCTTCGCCGGGCTCGTAATCCAGCGGGCCGTCATCGGGTGCATCGGCAGCGGGCGCGGTGGTGGTGTCGTTGCCGAGATCGGCCGTGTCGCTGCCGTCGATCGGTTCGCCGCAAGCGCCAAGCGTCAGCGCCAGGGGAAGGGCGGCAAGAAGTGCGGTCTTGTTCATGTCTATTCTCCTGCGTGTGCGACGAAAATGGACCTATTCGGCGATTGTTCCCGCTGCGGCCCGCTGCCGCTGCGGGGCGCCGGGCAGCGGCGCGGGGCGGGTGGCGATCACGTATTGGGCGCAAATCATGACCAGGGCGAGCCATGCGGTCACCACGCTGTCGAGCCCCAGCATCACCCATTTGGTCGCATCCCCCGCGACGAAGATGGCCCCGATCCCGAGCGCGTAATGCACTGCCATCAGCGGGAGCATCGCGGCCAGCGGGAAGAGGATCGCGAAGACCGCATCGCGCGCCATTACCCGGATCGACCGCAGCGGGCTGATCAGCGTGCCCAGCGGTGCGGCGACGACGAAGCGCACGATAAGCGGCATGAAGATCAGGCCGAAGACGAAGAAGCCGATGGCGATCGGTCCGCCGGTCCAGACATAGAGGCCGAGCCACGCGAACAATGCTTGCAAGCCGATGACGAGGCCGAACAGCGCGGTGGCGGGTTTTTCCAACCGGACGGCAAAACCGCGATCGCCCTCGCTGTGCAGCCAGCGGATGAGGAAATAGGCGGGCAGGCCCAGCGCGATCGTCTTGAAGAAGCCGGCCAGGATCCGGTCCGGGTCGTTTTCTGCCAGTTGCGCGGCTTCGACGCCAGCATACATGCCGACACGCATCTCCACCACGTGCTGGACGAACTCGGCCAGCAGCGGAATGGCCGCGGCGAACGGCAGCGCGGCAGCGAAGGCGAGGCTGCGGGTATGAACGGCGCGGAAAGCAGGCAGGAAAGTGGTCATTGGTCGATTTCCCCGGTTTCGGAATAGATCAGCAGGTCGCCCGGCTGGCAGCGTAGCTCGCGGCAGATTGCCTCCAGCGTGGAAAAGCGGATCGCCTTGGCCTTCCCGGTCTTGAGGATCGAGAGATTGGCCAGAGTGAGTCCGATGCGGTCGGAGAGTTCGGTCAATGTCATGCCGCGCTCGCGCAGCAGTTCGTCGAGCCGGACGGCGATGAAGGAGGTCTGGTCCGTCATCAGACAGTGCCTTCGAGATCGTCGCGCATCGCCGCCCCTTCGCGGAAGACATGCGCCAGTACGAACAGCAGCGGCACCGCGACCCAGCCGGTCAGCGAGAGCGACCAGCCGAAGTATTCGCCGGTGGCCGCGCTGGCCCGCACCGACAGCCAGCCATAGACGAGATCGGCGAGATTGATTGCCAGCAGGCACCAGCCGATGGTCCGCAACCGGTCCGCGTTGGCTTCGCTCAGCGCCGTGCCTGTACGCGCGTCGTGCACCAGCCCGGCCAGGCGGGTCAGTATGCGATCTATCGCGAGCGCCATTGGCAGAACCAGTCCGGTAACGCCGAGCAGGTAGCCGCGCACCTGCGCTCTCACCGCGAGATCGCCTTCGACACCGGCCAGCACCGAGGTCCCGAGGCCCCCGGCATCGGTCAGCAGTGCCACGAAAAACAGCGTCAGCAATGCGGCGACGATCCAGTTGACCCAGCGGAAAAACCTGAGCCCGGCGAGGATGAAAACGTACACGGTGCGATCTCCAATATCGAAAAACGATATGAATCGCCGTTTCCTTATCGTCAATCAATAATATCGGGAATCGATAAATTCTCGCTTGCAAGCCGTTCGCCGCTTGCCGCATGCCATTGGTGGAACAGCGGTCGCGGCTGCCGGGCGGATCGGCCATCCGGACTTCCGGCTCGCTGGAGGTATGGGATGCCGCGCTTCGCGTTATTGCTGATGGCCATGATGCTCGGCGCTTGTTCGCCGGGGGATTGCGCGCAGCCGGAGGGCATCGAACCGCGCCCGGCCGGGAGCCTGACCTCGGGCGACCGTGCGGCGCTCCGCGCGCTCGACAAGGCCTATGCGAAAGCGTGGCTGGTTCCCGACGCGGCGGCGCGCGAGCAGGCGCTCATGGCGCTGTTTGCCGAAGACGTGGTCGTCTATCCGGGCCATGGCACTTCGCCCATCGACGGCAAGCAGCGCCTGCGTGCATTCTGGTTCGCCGAAGAGGGCCATCCGGCCGCGGTCGAGTTCATCGAGCACGACACTCTCGCCATCGAAGGGTCGATCGCGCTCGCGGCGATTACCGGCCACAGCCGGATCGCCTTCTTTTCGCGCGGGACGCGGGTTGCGCAGGAGGGGCATTACATCATCCATGCGCGCCCCGACGACCAGGGTTACTGGAAAATCGAACGGATGATGTGGAACGCCCGCGCGCCCGAATAGGTGGCCGATCCCGCGCCGCAGCGGTATCGCTATGCGGGTGCCGATCTGCCGGTTTGACACGGCGCGGCGCAAATCCTACATGATGCGGCAACCGCACGCTTCGAGCGAATCCGATTCATGCGCGGGAATCGGGTACAGGATGGAAGCGGCGTTTCCATAATCGCGACGCTAGAGAAGCTGCAGCAGGCCGCCGGACGGGTGCGCTCACGCTGCGGCCTTTTCGCGTCCCGGCGATGGATCTCACGCGCATGAGACACGAAATTCCGGCTCTGTCCGCGCAGCGGCCGATGCACACGAGAAGAGGTATCTACCCCTTATGGCTACCAAGGCGAAGGCTCCCAAGAAGACCCGCGGCGCAAATGCGCAGGGTACGGCGAAGCGGCGCATCCGCAAGATCTTCGGCGACATCCACGAAGTCGTGGACATGCCGAACCTGATCGAGGTGCAGCGCGAGAGCTACGAGCACTTCCTGCGCTCGAACAAGGAGATCGACTATGTCTCCGGCCTCGAAAAGACGCTGCGTTCGGTCTTCCCGATTCGCGACTTCGCCGGCACTGCCGAACTCGATTTCGTCCATTACGAACTCGAAGCACCCAAGTACGACATCGTCGAATGCCGCCAGCGCGGGATCACCTATGCCGCGCCGATGAAGGTGACGCTGCGGCTGATCGTGTTCGAGGTGGACCAGGAAACCGAAACCCGTTCGGTGCTCGATATCAAGGAGCAGGACGTCTACATGGGCGACATGCCCCTGATGACGGGCAACGGCACCTTCGTGATCAATGGCACCGAGCGTGTGATCGTGTCGCAGATGCACCGTTCGCCGGGCGTCCTGTTCGACCATGACCGCGGCAAGACGCATTCCTCGGGCAAGCTCCTCTTCGCGGCGCGAATCATTCCTTATCGCGGCAGCTGGCTCGATTTCGAATTCGACGCCAAAGACGTCGTCAACGTGCGGATCGACCGCAAGCGCAAGCTGCCGGTCACCGCGCTGCTCTATGCGCTCGGCCTCGACAGCGAAGACATCCTCTCGCACTTCTACGACACCGTCACCTGGAAGCGGGCGACCGGCAAGAAGGGCGAAGGCTGGAACATTCCCTTCGTCGCCGAAAACTGGCGCGGCCAGAAGCCTGCCTTCCCGCTGATCGATGCCAAGACGGGTGAAGAAGTCTTCGCCGCCGGCCAGAAGATCAGCCCGCGCGCGGCCAACAAGGCGGCCAAGGACGGGCTCGAAACGCTGCTGCTGCCGACCGAGGAAATCTTCGGCCGCTACGCCAGCCGCGATCTGATCGACGAGAAGACGGGCCGCATCTACATCGAAGCGGGTGACGAGGTCTCGGCCGAGAATCTCGAAGTCCTCGACGCTGCCGGCGTCGACGTGATGGAACTGCTCGACATCGATCACGTGACCACCGGTCCGTGGATCCGCAACACGCTCAAGGTCGACAAGGCCGAGAACCGCGACGAGGGTCTCGAGGCGATCTACAAGGTCATGCGCCCGGGCGAACCGCCGACCAAGGAAACCGCCGAAGCGCTGTTCGAAGGCCTGTTCTTCGACAGCGAACGCTACGACCTTTCGGCAGTCGGCCGCGTCAAGCTCAACATGCGTCTCGAGCTCGATGCCGAAGACACCGTCACCACGCTGCGCAAGGAAGACATTCTCGCCGTGGTCAAGGAACTGGTCGACCTCAAGGACGGCAAGGGCGACGTCGACGACATCGACAACCTCGGCAACCGCCGCGTGCGTTCGGTCGGCGAACTGCTCGAAAACCAGTACCGCGTTGGCCTGCTGCGCATGGAGCGTGCAGTCAAGGAGCGCATGAGTTCGGTCGATGTCTCGACCGTCATGCCCAACGACCTGATCAACGCGAAGCCCGCGGTCGCCGCAGTGCGCGAATTCTTCGGCTCTTCGCAGCTGTCGCAGTTCATGGACCAGACCAACCCGCTGTCGGAAGTCACCCACAAGCGCCGCGTCTCGGCGCTTGGCCCGGGCGGCCTGACGCGTGAGCGTGCCGGCTTCGAAGTGCGCGACGTTCACCCGACGCACTATGGCCGTATCTGCCCGATTGAAACGCCCGAAGGCCCGAACATCGGCCTGATCAACTCGCTGTCGACCTTCGCCCGCGTCAACAAGTACGGCTTCATCGAGACCCCGTATCGCAAGGTCGTCGACGGCAAGGTTACCGACGAAGTGGTCTATCTCTCCGCCATGGAAGAGCAGAAGCACACGGTGGCGCAGGCATCGGCCGAGCTAACCGAGGACGGTTCGTTCTTCGAAGACCTCGTGTCGGCCCGCCACGACGGCGACAACCTCATGGCGCCGCGCGAATCGATCACGCTGATGGACGTCAGCCCCAAGCAGCTCGTCTCGGTTGCCGCATCGCTCATTCCGTTCCTGGAAAACGATGACGCCAACCGCGCGCTGATGGGCTCGAACATGCAGCGCCAGGCCGTGCCGCTGGTCAAGGCGGAAGCGCCCTGGGTCGGTACCGGCATGGAAGAAACCGTCGCCCGCGACAGCGGCGCGGCCATTGCGGCGACCCGCGGCGGTATCGTCGACCAGGTCGACGCGACGCGTATCGTCATTCGTGCGATCGGCGATGTCGAACCCGGCCAGTCGGGCGTCGACATCTACACGCTGCAGAAGTTCCAGCGTTCGAACCAGGATACCTGTATCAACCAGCGCCCGCTGGTGAAGGTGGGCGAAACGGTCTCGCCGGGCGACATCATCGCCGACGGTCCCTCGACCGATCTCGGCGAGCTGGCGCTGGGCCGCAACAGCCTCGTCGCCTTCATGCCCTGGAACGGCTACAACTACGAGGATAGTATCCTCATCTCCGAGCGCATCGTGAAGGACGACGTCTTCACCTCGATCCATATCGAGGAATTCGAAGTCATGGCGCGCGACACCAAGCTCGGGCCCGAAGACATCACCCGCGACATTCCCAATGTCGGCGAGGAAGCGCTGCGCAACCTCGACGAAGCGGGCATCGTCTACATCGGCGCCGAGGTGCATCCGGGCGACATCCTGGCGGGCAAGATCACGCCCAAGGGCGAAAGCCCGATGACGCCGGAAGAAAAGCTGTTGCGCGCGATCTTCGGCGAAAAGGCCAGCGACGTGCGCGACACCTCGCTTCGCTTGCCGCCGGGTGTGGCCGGCACGGTCGTAGAAGTGCGCGTGTTCAACCGCCACGGTATCGAGATCGACGACCGTACCCGTGCGATCCAGAACGAGGAGATCGAACGGCTCCGCAAGGATTCGAACGACGAACGCGCCATTCTCAACCGGGCGACCTACAACCGCCTGCGCGACATGCTGATCGGCCAGACCGCATCGGCGGCGCCCAAGGGCGTCAAGAAGGGCACCGAGATCAGCGAAGAGCTGCTCGAGGACATCGATCGCCACGACTGGTTCAAGTTCGCCGTGGCCGACGACGGCCGCCAGGCGCAGCTCGAAGCGGTCAAGTCGCAGTATGACGAAGCGGTCAAGTTCATCGAAGAGAAGTTCGAAGACCGTAAGGAAAAGCTCGAACGCGGCGACGAACTCGCTCCGGGCGTGCTCAAGATGGTCAAGGTGTTCGTCGCGGTGAAGCGCAAGCTGCAGCCAGGCGACAAGATGGCCGGCCGTCACGGCAACAAGGGTGTGATTTCGCGCATCCTGCCGGTCGAGGACATGCCGTTCCTTGAAGACGGTACGCCGGTCGATATCGTGCTCAACCCGCTGGGCGTGCCCTCGCGCATGAACGTCGGGCAGATCTTCGAAACGCATCTCGGCATGGCGGCCCGCAACCTGGGCCACCAGATCGGCGAGCAGCTCGACGAGTGGAAGCGCGCCAACCCCGATGCGGCGAAGGACTATGCCAAGGCCAAGCCGCCCGAAGCGGTCGTCGACCGTCTCAAGGAGGTTTACGGCGAAGAGTATCACGATGCGATCGACGAACGTTCGACCGCCGAAATCGTCGAACTGGCGGGCAACCTCACCGCCGGCGTCCCGATGGGTACGCCGGTGTTCGACGGGGCGCGCGAAGGCGATGTCACCATCGAACTCGAGAAGGCCGGTCTGCATTCGTCGGGCCAGTCGGTCCTGTTCGACGGCCGTACGGGCGAGGCATTCGACCGCAAGGTTACCGTGGGCATCATCTACATGCTCAAGCTGCACCACCTGGTCGACGACAAGATCCACGCCCGTTCGATCGGTCCCTACAGCCTCGTCACCCAGCAGCCGCTGGGCGGTAAGGCGCAGTTCGGCGGCCAGCGCTTCGGGGAAATGGAAGTCTGGGCGCTGCAGGCCTACGGGGCTGCCTACACGCTGCAGGAAATCCTCACCGTGAAGTCGGACGACGTGATCGGACGGACCAAGGTCTACGAAGCGATCGTCAAGGGCGACGATACTTTCGAGGCCGGCATTCCCGAGAGCTTCAACGTGCTCGTAAAGGAAATGCGCAGCCTGGGCCTCAACGTCGAACTCAAGTCGCTGGCCGACGACGAGGACGACGACGGTCTCGCGATCGCGGCGGAATAGGGGGAGCGGCAACGCCCCCCACCACCGCCCCAAGGAATTCACCCGCTAAGGGAATAAGTCATGAACGAACTGACCAAATTCACCAACCAGCTCGCGAAGCCCGAAACTTTCGACGAGATCCAGATCGGCATCGCCAGCCCCGAGCGCATTCGCTCGTGGTCCTTCGGCGAAATCAAGAAGCCGGAAACGATCAACTACCGGACGTTCAAGCCCGAACGTGACGGCCTGTTCTGTGCCCGCATCTTCGGTCCCGTGAAGGACTACGAATGCCTGTGCGGCAAGTACAAGCGCATGAAGTACAAGGGCGTCGTCTGCGAGAAGTGCGGCGTCGAAGTGACCGTGACCAAGGTCCGCCGCGAACGCATGGGCCATATCGAACTGGCCGCACCGGTAGCGCACATCTGGTTCCTCAAGTCGCTGCCTTCGCGCATCGGCCTGCTGCTCGACATGCAGCTCAAGCAGCTCGAGCGCGTGCTGTATTTCGAAAGCTACATCGTCACCGAGCCCGGCCTGACCCCGCTCGAGAAGTTCCAGCTCCTCACCGAAGATGAACTGCTCGAGGCGCAGGACGAGTATGGCGAAGACGCCTTCACCGCCAACATCGGCGCCGAAGCGGTCAAGACCATGCTGATGGATCTCGATCTCGAACAGGAAAAGGAAGACCTGCTCGAAGACCTCGCGACCACCAAGTCGAAGCTCAAGCCGGCCAAGATCATCAAGCGTCTGAAGGTCGTCGAAAGCTTCATCGAATCGGGCAACCGCCCCGAATGGATGATCCTCGAAGTCGTACCGGTCATCCCGCCCGAACTGCGCCCGCTGGTGCCGCTCGACGGCGGCCGCTTCGCGACGTCGGATCTCAACGACCTCTATCGCCGCGTCATCAACCGCAACAACCGCCTCAAGCGCCTGATGGAACTGCGCGCGCCCGACATCATCGTGCGCAACGAAAAGCGCATGCTGCAGGAATCGGTCGATGCGCTGTTCGACAACGGCCGCCGCGGCCGGGTGATCACCGGCGCGAACAAGCGTCCGCTCAAGTCGCTGTCCGACATGCTCAAGGGCAAGCAGGGCCGCTTCCGCCAGAACCTGCTCGGCAAGCGCGTCGACTATTCGGGCCGTTCGGTCATCGTGACCGGCCCCGAACTCAAGCTGCACCAGTGCGGCCTGCCCAAGAAGATGGCGCTCGAACTGTTCAAGCCGTTCATCTACGCCCGGCTCGACGCCAAGGGTCTCTCGATGACCCTGAAGCAGGCGAAGAAGTGGGTCGAGAAGGAACGCAAGGAAGTCTGGGACATCCTGGATGAAGTCATCCGCGAACACCCGGTCCTGCTGAACCGCGCGCCGACGCTTCACCGTCTCGGCATCCAGGCATTCGAACCCGTGCTGATCGAAGGCAAGGCGATCCAGCTACACCCGCTGGTCTGCGCCGCCTTCAACGCCGACTTCGACGGCGACCAGATGGCCGTTCACGTGCCGCTGAGCCTCGAGGCGCAGCTCGAAGCACGCGTGCTGATGATGTCGACGAACAACATCCTCTCGCCAGCCAACGGCAAGCCGATCATCGTGCCCTCGCAGGATATGGTTCTGGGTCTCTACTACCTCTCGATGGAGCGGCAGGAAAAGACGCCCGAATTCGTCGAGGACAGCGATGGCAACAAGGTCGAGAAGCTGCGGATGTTCTCGGACATGGCCGAGGTTCACCAGGCGCTCGAAACCAAGCAGGTTTCGCTGCACACCAAGATCCTCGCCCGCGTTCCGCAGGCCGACGAAGATGGCAAGATCGCGATGAAGCGGTTCGAGACCACTGCCGGCCGGATGCTGATCGGCGAATGTCTGCCCAAGAACCACAAGGTTCCGTTCGACATCGTCAATCGCCTGCTGACCAAGAAGGACATCGCCGACGTTATCGACGAGGTCTATCGTCACACCGGCCAGAAGGACACGGTGCTGTTCGCCGACGCGATCATGTCGCTCGGCTTCCGCCACGCGTTCAAGGCCGGCATCTCCTTTGGTAAGGATGACATGATCATCCCCGAGGAGAAGGTCGAGATGGTCGAGAAGACCAAGGCGCTGGTTGCCGATTACGAGCAGCAGTACCAGGATGGCCTGATCACCCAGCAGGAAAAGTACAACAAGGTGATCGACGCGTGGAGCCAGTGCGGCGACCGCGTGGCCGATGCCATGATGGAAAAGATCAAGGCCCGCCCGATCGGCAAGGACGGCGTCCAGGCCGAGATCAACTCGATCTACATGATGGCCCACTCGGGCGCTCGTGGTAGCCCGGCGCAGATGAAGCAGCTCGCGGGGATGCGCGGCCTGATGGCCAAGCCGTCGGGCGAGATCATCGAGAACCCGATCATCTCGAACTTCAAGGAAGGCCTCAACGTCCTTGAATACTTCAACTCGACCCACGGCGCCCGTAAGGGCCTGGCCGACACCGCGCTCAAGACGGCGAACTCGGGTTACCTGACCCGCCGTCTGGTCGACGTGTCGCAGGATTGCACCATCGTGGTGCAGGACTGCAAGACCGAGAACTCGCTCGACATGCGGGCGATCGTCCAGGGCGGCAGCGTGATCGCCTCGCTCGGCGAACGCATCCTCGGCCGCACCGTGGCCGAAGACATCGTCAATGCCGCGACCGGCGAAGTGATCGCCAAGGCCGGCACGCTGCTCGACGAACCGATGATCAAGGTCATCGAGGAAGCCGAAGTGCAGGTCGCCAAGATCCGCTCGCCGCTGGTCTGCGATGCGCAGCAGGGCGTGTGTGCGACCTGTTACGGACGCGACCTTGCCCGCGGTACGCCGGTCAACATCGGTGAAGCTGTCGGCGTCATCGCCGCGCAGTCGATCGGTGAACCCGGTACGCAGCTGACCATGCGTACCTTCCACATCGGCGGTGCCGCACAGCTCAACGAGACTTCGCATCTCGAAGCCGTGTCGGACGGCAAGGTCGTCTATCGCGACATGCCCACCATCACCGACAAGAAGGGCCGGATCCTGTCGCTCGCCCGCAATGGCGAACTGGCCGTGATCGACGCCGAGGGCCGCGAACGCGAAATCCACAAGGTGCCCTACGGTACCGTGCTGATGCACAAGGATGGCGGCAAGGTGAAGGAAGGCGATCGCCTGGCGGAATGGGATCCGTTCTCGCTGCCGATCATCACCGAACAGTCGGGTGTGGTGAAGTTCCAGGACCTCATCGACGGCACGACCATGGAAGAGCGCGTCGACGATGCCACGGGCATCGCGCAGCGTGTGGTCACCGACACCAAGACCACCGGCCGCAAGAAGAACGAGGACCTGCGTCCGCGCCTGACCCTGTTCAACGATGCGGGCGACGAAACCGAAGCCGCGCGCTACATGCTGGCGCCGGGTACGGCCGTGTCGGTCGAGGATGGCCAGCAGGTCGAAGCGGGCGACATTCTCGCCCGTGCCAGCCGCGAAGCCGCCAAGACCCGCGACATCACCGGCGGTCTGCCGCGCGTCGCCGAACTGTTCGAGGCGCGTCTGCCGAAGGACAATTCGGTCATCGCTAAGATTTCGGGCAAGATCGAATTCGTTCGCGAATACAAGGCCAAGCGCAAGATCGCGATTGTGCCGGAAGAAGGTGATGCAGTCGAATACCTGATCCCCAAGACCAAGGTGATCGACGTGCAGGAAGGCGACTTCGTGAAGAAGGGGGATACCCTGATTTCCGGTTCGCCGAACCCGCACGACATCCTCGAGGTGCTGGGCGTCGAGGCGCTGGCCGAATATCTCGTCAACGAGATCCAGGAAGTCTACCGACTGCAGGGCGTGAAGATCAACGACAAGCACATCGAGGTGATCGTTCGCCAGATGCTGCAGAAGGTCGAGATCACCAATGGCGGCGACACCGTGCTGCTGCCCGGCGAACAGGTCGACCTGGAAGAGCTGAAGGAAACCAACGCCAAGCTCGGCAAGAACAAGGAGCATGCCACCGGCACGCCGATCCTGCTGGGCATTACCAAGGCTTCGCTGCAGACGCGTTCGTTCATCTCGGCCGCTTCGTTCCAGGAAACCACCCGCGTGCTTACGCAGGCCGCGGTCGAAGGGAAGAAGGACACGCTGGTCGGTCTCAAGGAGAACGTGATCGTGGGCCGTCTCATCCCCGCCGGTACCGGCGCGGGCATGAACCGGATGCGGATCACCGCCTCGAGCCGCGACGCGGCGCTGCGGGCGCAGTGGAAGAAAGCGCAGGATGCGATCATCGCGGCCAACACCGCCGAGGAAGAGCACAAGGCGGAACTGGCCCAGGGCGCGGAAGCGGCCATCGGCGACGATCCGCTGGCGGTCGTCGAAGGCGAAACGCACGGCACCGATGCAGATGCCGGCGAATACCTCAACGAGGAAGCCAAGGACGGCGAATAAGCCGCACCAGCTTTAGCGCACAACATTGGCCCCGTCGGAGCAATCCGGCGGGGCCTTTTCTTTGCCGGAACGGATTATACTTGGCCGGCTTCTGGCAAGTAGTTGGCGCTTGACGCAAACTTGTTGTAAATGCACGGTGAACCATCGTGTTGCCGCCCCGCGCGGCCACCACAGGCGCGGGGGGAGCGCGAACATGGCGGAGTTCGCAAGCGAACTGCCGGAAGCTGACGGGAAGGAAGGCACGAGCGAAGCCGTCGCGCGCCTGCTGCTGACCCGCCGGATGGAAGATTTCCGCGCCGGCGCCCGGCTGGCGCTGCTCCCGTCGCTCGGCTCGATGGTCGCGCTGATCTACATGTTCAGCGACCGCGTTCCGCTGGCCGTCCTGCTCGGCTGGGCGGGCGCATTGGTGAGCGCGATCGTGGTCCAGATCATCGCCGACTACCGGTTCACCTGCACAGACGCGACGCTGGCCGACCTGCGCGGCCACTGGCGCCGGCTGATGGCGCTGGAATGGCTCAGTTCCGCGATCTGGGCGGCGATGATCCCCTATCTGGCAACCGCCGCCGAGGGGCTGACGGCCGCCGTGCTCGCGGTCATCGCCATCACCCTGCTCAGCGGGGTCCTGCTGGTTTACCGCACCGCCCCGTCTGCCGCGCGCGTCCACATCGCGCTGCTAACCGCTTCGATCGCGGTCGCCACCATGATCCAGGCGGGCAGCGGCGGTTGGCCGGCGTTGCTGCTGCTTGCGGTGTTCGTGCTCGCGCTGGTCTGTTCGGTCCAGGCGCAGAACGGCCAGATCATCGCGGCGGCCCGCGCCGAAATCAGCCGGCGCGAGGCGGCGGGCACGGTGCGCATGCTGCTCTACGATTACGAGGAGCATTCGTCCGACTGGCTGTGGACCGTCGATCCCGCGGGCAAGCTGCGCGACGTGTCGCGGCGTTTTGCCGAGGCGGCGGGCAAGGCGGTCCACGAGCTCGAAGGCATGGCGCTGCTCGACATGTTCGCTCCCGGCGAGGACCGCGACCAGCTTGAGCGGCATCTGCTCGAACACAGCCGGTTCCGCGATTTCGTGATCAAGGTCAGGGTCGACGACGGCGTGCGCTACTGGAAGCTTTCCGCGCGGCCGCGCAGCGACGGGCGGATGAGCGGGGTCGCGCGCGATGTCACCGGTGACCGGCTGTCCGAAGACCGCGTCGCCTTCATGGCGCATTACGACAATCTCACCGGCCTCGCCAATCGCTACCTGTTCAACGAACGGCTGCGGTCGGCCCTGTCGCAGGACGACCAGCCGCAGAACGTCGTGCTGTTCTACCTCGACCTCGACAATTTCAAGGCGGTCAACGACACGCGGGGGCACCTGGTCGGCGATCGCCTGCTGCGCGAGGTCGGCACCCGGCTCGAAAAGGAAGTGCGCGGGCAGGACCTCGTCGCGCGGCTGGGCGGGGACGAGTTCGCCGTCCTGCTCGAAACGCGTGCCGGGGCAGGGATGCTGATCGAACGCGCGCACCGGTTCCTCGCCGTGATCCGCGAACCGTTCGAAATCGACGGGCACAGTTACCGGATCTCGGGCAGCATTGGCATTGCCAAGCGCTCCGATGGCTGCGGCGAGGCGGAAGAGCTGATGCGCCGCGCGGACCTGGCGCTTTTCGCCGCCAAGGCGAAGGGGCGCGACACCATCGCCCTTTACGACCATGCGATGGACCATGCCGCGCGCGAACGACGCGAGATCGAGACCGATCTGCGCGAAGCGGTCGCGCGTGACCAGCTGAACATCCACTACCAGCCGGTGATCGATCTCGATTCGGGCCAGGTGTCGGGATACGAAGCGTTGCTGCGCTGGTACCATCCGCAGCGCGGCGTGGTCCGGCCCGACGATTTCCTGGGCGTGGCCGAGGAAACCGGGATGATCGTGCCGATCGGCGAATGGGTGATCCGCAAGGCGCTGGAAGAAACCTCGCGCTGGAGCGGCGATTTCCGCATCGCGATCAACCTTTCGCCGACGCAGGTGCGCAGCCCGCATCTGGTCGATGTCGTCGCGCGGGCGATCCACGCCTACGGCATCCGGCCCGCGCGCGTCGAATTCGAAATTACCGAACACGTGCTGATGCAGAAGAGCAATGTCTGTGTCGGCAATCTGGAAAAGCTGCGCGAACTCGGCGCCAAGATCGCGCTCGATGATTTCGGCGTGGGCTATTCCTCGCTCAGCTACCTGCGCCGCTTTCCCTTCGACCGGATCAAGATCGACAAGGATTTCGTCGAGGGAATCGAGACCTGTTCGGACAACAAGGCGATCGTTTCGAGCATCACCCGGCTGGCCGAAGCGCTGGGGATGGCGGCGACTGCCGAAGGCGTCGAAACGCGCGGCCAGCTCGATTTGCTGCGCGAACTGGGGTGCCAGGAAGCACAGGGCTATCTGATCTGCGAACCCGTGCCGGGAGAGAACTTCGCCACCGCCGATGCGGTCGAGGCCGCGATGAAGGCCGATGCCAGCGGCATCCTCGATTACCGCAAGGCGCGCGAGGCCGCGCTCAAGCGGCGCAGCGCGGGGACCGGCTGAACGCTCGCCAAGTGCGCTGGCCTCGGCTATCGGCGCGCGCATGACCATCGTCACACGCTTCGCCCCTTCGCCCACCGGGCGCCTCCATGTCGGCAACATTCGCACCGCGCTCCACAACTGGATGCTCGCCAAGCAGGCGGGCGGCCGCTTCCTGCTGCGGATCGATGATACCGACGCCGAACGCAGCCGCGAGGAATTCGTCGACGCGATCCGCAGCGATCTCGGCTGGCTGGGGCTCGCGAGCGATGGCGAGGAGCGGCAGTCGGACCGGCTCGCCGGCTACCAGGCGGCGTTCGACACGCTGCGCGAGGCCGGGCGGGTCTATCCCTGTTACGAGACGCAGCAGGAACTCGAGCTGAAGCGCAAGATCCGCCTCGGGCGGGGTCTGCCGCCGATCTACGATCGCGGCGCGCTGGAACTGGGCGACGCGGAGCGCGCGGCCAAGGAGGCCGAGGGCATCACCCCGCACTGGCGGTTCAAACTCGACCACGGCGAAGCCATCGGCTGGCACGACGGCATCCGCGGGCCGCAGAAGTTCGATCCCGCCCAGCTGTCCGATCCGGTCATCCGCCGCGCCGACGGCAGCTGGCTCTACATGCTCCCCAGCGCGGTCGATGATCTCGCGATGGGGGTGACCGATGTGCTGCGCGGCGAAGACCATGTCAGCAACACCGCGGTGCAGATCCAGATGTTCGGCGCGCTTATCGCCGCGGGCGATGGGGCGGCGCAAATGCCCCGGTTCGCGCATGAGGCGCTGCTGGTCGGC
>Ga0208450_1000465_pt1 | contig 22424 bp, 24 predicted proteins | sample MalvireepMed_908_FD_184249 | JGI IMG/M metagenome (GOLD analysis project Ga0208450, IMG submission 184249) | Marine viral communities from the Global Malaspina Expedition - Malaspina viral metaG DeepMed_908 (SPAdes) (version 2) | ecosystem: Environmental > Aquatic > Marine > Oceanic | place... | reverse complement strand
ATTCTCACCGCCATTAATTCCCGAGTTATTCTTTTACGCGATAAAAGCGGCTCTGGATTGCTAAAAAGTAAAGGGTTGATTAAGTGTGCTGTATAAATATACACTGTTGGTGGTTTCGATGATCAGTGCCTTAAAATGCGAAAAGACTTACCGCCCCGATACTATTTAACCCACTTTCATGAATTTTTGCGCTTCTTTGATGGGGCGAGTGGCCACTTATTGACCGAGCAGGCCAATACCTTTATTAGGCGCTTTTGCGCCTTAGATGAAGATAAACAGTGCATTGTGGTGCGTGCTGCCAACCGCAAGTACGCCGTTATCGATCGTAGCCAATTTAATTATGCTGAAATATCACTCCCGCAACAGCAAATCGATAGCCTTATTGAAAGCGGGTGGTTCGGTGATTTATCCCATGCCTCGGTACAGGATATGGCGGGCGTACTGACGAAAGACGCCATTATCGAACTCATGGCTACCTACGGGAGTACGCAAGGGTTATCGGCACTCACCAAACCCAAATTAGTTGAAAGGTTGCGCCAAGAAATTGCGCTACATGGGTGGCCTGATCGCTTTTCACTAGACCATTATTTAGTATGCTTGTTTGACAATGCTCTGCGCTTTTTACTGTTTGTTTACTTTGGCAATACCAAAAGCCGGCTGAATCAGTTTTCAATGCGCGATCTGGGTGTCATGCGTACGCGGTCTGACTCGGTTGGCAATAGCGCGCGATTTGACAGCAAAGAAGATACAGAAGCGGCGTGGTTTTACGCCGATCGCTACAGCAAGCTGGCCTATTACGATCAAGCGGCATTACTTGGAGTAGCCAAGTTACCGTTTCCTGATGTACAGAGTGTGTCGGCTGCATTTTATCGAGACCAATTTATTTATGCTTTGGGCATGAAATTAATGGAGTTTGATAAGTTAAAAGCTCTCGATATTCTTAAATTGGCACAAAGCGATAAAGCAAAAGAAAAATGGCTTAGAGAAACCTACAAAGCGGGCGATACCGATGCAGTAAAACAGCATCTAGAGCACATTATAGACAACCCGCAATCAGACACGCTGTTAGCGTTCGCCGAGGATTTCTATGCTCGAAAATATCACAAGAAGCGCACCAGTACGGTGACCGATATGCTGCGTAACGCAAGCAAATCTCTGGATATAGATGTTAGCCAAAACCAACAAGTAGAGCGGGGCGTTTTAGCCTATTATGCAAGACAAGGCGTGCAAGGTTGGCGTACCGAAAACCGGCTTTGGCGCAGCTTGTTTGGGTTAACATTTTGGCAGCAGCTTTATGAAGAAGACACACTGGTTACAGAATTTGACCGTCGCCCGCTTTCTCTTAAGCAAAACAATTTCTACACAAAATTTGAAAATAGCATAGAGTCGTTGCTTACTGCACTAAACAGCAAACAAAAGCTACGCCACCATATACACAAAATGGCTACCCAACATTACGGGAAGGTGAATAGCTTATTTATGTGGTCAAGCGGCCTACTCGCGCCCCTAGACGCCCTGATAACGCATGGAGAGTTGCCCGCAATATTTAATTTATTGCGTATGATGAGCCGAGATTTCGAAAACTTACGAGATGGCTTTCCCGATATTATGGTGTTAGATAACACCCTACGTTTTGAAGAGATTAAAGCGCCTGGCGACCAATTACGGCGTAACCAGCTGGTGTCTATTCAACGCTTACAGCAGGCAGGATTTGAAGTGGCGGTTACCACAGTGAACTGGGTGAGAGATCCAGCACAACCTTACGTGGTGGTCGACATAGAAACCACGGGTGGTAACAACAGTTATAACAGGATAACTGAGATTGGCATGGTTAAGCTTGTGGCGGGTGAAGAGATTGCTCAGTATCAAACCTTAATTAACCCAATGCGGCGAATTCCAAACAATATAACGCGTTTAACGGGTATTTCAGATGAAATGGTAGCCTCCGCCCCGGTGTTTGCCGATGTTGCAGAAGATATCAATGCTTTCACGGAAGACGCTGTCTTTGTGGCCCACAACGTTAATTTTGATTATGGCTTCATTAAACAAGAGTTTGCTCGATTAGAGCACACCTATCGCCGGCCTAAAATGTGCACAGTGCGCGAAATGCGACGTACATATCCTGGTTTAACATCTTATTCCCTTGCAAATTTAACCCAACATTTTGATATTAAGATGGAAAGGCATCACCGCGCGTTGAGCGACGCTAAAGCCGCCGCGGAACTGCTCAAGTTGGCGTTCGAAAAAGACGATGAAAGTAGTACTTAATCATTGGGTGTAGTGAACAAAATATTCCTAAATGCGTAAAAGCAGTACCTAATTGTGAATGTTGTTTTGCCATGTACAGCGAAGAAGACAAATCTCGAATTATTGAAATGGCGTGGGAAGATCGCACGCCATTTGAAGCCATAGAGGCTTTGTATGGAATACCCGAAAAAGAAGTGATTGCGTTGATGCGAGCGCACCTCAGGCATAAGACCTTTAAGAACTGGCGAGAACGAGTGTCAGGACGAAAAACGAAGCACGCCAGCTTACGTCCAGCAGGGGTAGACAGAGGGTATTGCCCTTCTCAATACAAAGTAAAAAGTGCTAATAAGAAAGCGTAATGGGAATTATGAGTTATCTTTGTCTGGCGGCGTAACCGCGGTAACCGGCAGCAGTAGCGCCATAATTTGTTGCCGCCATGGTGACGGAAAAAGGTGCGTATTTTCAGCGTGATTAACCTGTTGTGCACGCTCGATAATAGGCATTAATGCGGCATAGCGAGGGTTTGATGCTTGTACAGCCTCTACCCGTTCCATAATTGAAGCGATGAAAGTGGCGGGTGACGCGTCGCCATGTTGCTTAAACTCGTTAACGAGTGCGCGACGAACGTAGCTTTCCCATTCCGCACGGTAACTGTCACTGAGTCTTTCTGGAAAGTGTTTGAGTTCTTCTATATCACTGTCGAGCTTTACCACGTCGTTTACATCATCATACATCAGCCGTAAGGCGAGCAGCACGTTAAGCGTGAGTCTAGAAACAGGAAGTTGATCTTTTAGTTGTGTATATCTCTGGGGCACTGAAGAAACCTTCTCTACCTTAATCAATACAAATGGAAAAACATGAACGGCGTGAGCACTATTAAAAACCAAAGCGTTTATTGATAGTGCTCACTATCAATACTAATAAATCGCGCTGGCATATGAAAGGTGTGAAGGTTAAAAATACGTAATTTACTTTGGTGAACACAATAAGCCCAGGTGGCGTATCTATTATGCACTGTTAAAGTGCGTACGCGTTCTTGCTGTTTGGCCCATCGTTTGATGGGCCTTTTTTTAATTTTGAGCCAGAGAGAGTTTTATTCCCGCCATTACTCTGGTGACACTGTCTACAACATCGATTCGACTAAACCATTCAAGGTGATGATGCCTGACCAGGTTTCCACTGACTTCCAGCGATACACCGTGTCCTGTGCCAAGAAAATCTTCAGTTAGTTCTGCACGGGCGCCGAAGTCGTCATCAACATGAGAGTAGTGAGAAAAATACTCAAGGGGATAATGATAAAGTGACAGCGAACCTGACAAACCCACCACAATTTTCGCGCTAGCATCGTCAAGACGTTTTATCGCTTCAAAAAAGGCGGTGTGGCTCGGGGTAATCTGGTAGCGATATTCTCCCCGTATAAAGTTTTGCGCTGTCATTCGCTCAATACTGGCTTCATAACTGTGCTTTTTCCCCATGTTGGCGGAATACTCTATTTCTACGTAATCTTCTTCGCCCCCTAAAGACAACGCGCGATTTGCTTGGGTGTCGCTTAGTTGGCCGACAACCACTTCAAAGGCGCTGTCGTCTTGTAATTGAAACACGTTTCTGATGCCGGTGATCCATCCATCTTTAGATAACCCCGTTGAAGAAACTCGCCCTTTGTAAGTCGGTATTACGCCTATCTCTGTTTTTCCATAATCAGATTGATAGCGAACAAAAACGCGGCGGGCATACAGGTAATCGGCGTTATCACTACCCAGGGTATTATGGCTAGAAGCAAAATCGTCGCCGCTGACTATGAATCCATTGAGTGACCAATGACGTTGATCGCCAAAGGATAAGCTAGGGTAATAGCGCACACGGTATTGATGTCGACTAGGTCGGTCGGAGCGCGTATCAAATCGATATTGAAGATCGAGCTTTTGCGACACGACTGAGCTAGCTAATACGGGCGTAAAAAGCATACAACCGCAAATACTCACGACAACGAACAAAAGTGCAAAGGGCATGACTACTGCTTTGGGATGATTACCTGTCATTATTATGCTTCACCATGGATGATAAGTTTACGCGCGATAGATTAGATACTGCCCAAGCCTATTAAATGATTTTAATTTTGGCAAAAAAAAGCCGGTGATAGACACCGGCAAGAAATGGAGGTGGACTCCAATGAGGGTAAACACAACTAGAAACAAAATTGCTTCACTGTTAGCAGGGAGGGCTAACAATGGAATCAGTATAGAGTTTTGCTCTTAATAAGAAAAATCTTAAATATTGATTGTTTTAATCGTAAAAACAGAAAATGGGAGTGAGAGGTATTTGAGGAAGGAAAAAACGAAAAAGCGCCGTCTCGTTATCCTTAAGAGACGACGCTAAGGGGGATAAAAACGGTACTATGACATACCTAATTTCTTCTCAAGGTAATGGATGTTAGTTCCACCCGCGAAGAAGTTTTCATCGGCCATAATCGAACGTTGCAAAGGAATATTGGTTTTAATGCCTTCTATCACAAGTTCATCTAGGGCGTGACGCATGCGCGCAATGGCTTCATCGCGGCTTTCACCATAGGTAATAAGCTTGCCAATCATAGAGTCGTAATACGGTGGCACTACATACCCAGAATAGATATGTGACTCCCAGCGTATACCTAAACCGCCTGGTGCGTGAAAGATATCAATGGGACCTGGGCTTGGTATAAAGGTTTCAGGATCTTCCGCGTTAATACGGCATTCAATAGCATGGCCACGAATCTGAATTTGCGATTGGTCAATTGAAAGTGGTTGGCCTGCGGCAATGCGAAGTTGCTCTTTAATAAGGTCTACACCGGTAATCATTTCAGAGACAGGGTGTTCTACCTGAATACGGGTGTTCATTTCTATGAAATAGAATTCGCCGTTTTCGTATAAGAACTCGAAAGTACCTGCACCGCGATAGCCTATTTCAATACAAGCTCTGCGGCATCGGTCACCAATTTTGGCTCGCATTTGCTCGGATATGCCCGGCGCTGGCGCCTCTTCAACGACTTTTTGGTGGCGACGCTGCATTGAGCAGTCACGCTCACCAAGGTGAATGGCATTACCCTGACCGTCAGCCAACACTTGAATTTCAACATGGCGTGGGTTTTCTAAGAACTTCTCCATGTAAACCGTGGCGTTCCCAAACGCTGCACCAGCTTCCGCTTGGGTGGTTTCTATGGCTTTCACCAACTCACCTTCGCTGCGAACCACGCGCATACCGCGACCACCACCGCCACCGGCAGCTTTTACGATAATTGGGTAGCCAATGCGCTTAGCAATCGCTTTATTCTTTTCTTCATCACCGGAAAGAGGGCCGTCTGAGCCCGGTACGCAAGGTACACCCGCTTTTTTCATTGCACTAATGGCCGACACTTTGTCACCCATCAAGTTGATGGTTTCGGCGGTGGGGCCAATGAAAATAAAGCCACTTTTTTCTACTGCTTCCGCAAAGTCAGCGTTTTCCGCTAAAAAGCCGTAGCCAGGGTGAATAGCAATAGAGTTAGTCACTTCCGCGGCGGCAATGATACGGGGAATGTTCAGGTAACTTTCAGTGGCAGATGCTTTACCGATACAAATAGATTCATCAGCAAGCAACACGTGTTTTAGGTTTTTATCCGCGGTTGAATGCACGGCTACAGTCTTTATACCTAGCTCTTTACAAGCTCTAAGTATACGTAGCGCAATTTCGCCCCGGTTAGCAATAAGTACTTTATCTAGCATGATGCAGCACTCACTTATTCAATGATGAACATAGGTTGATCGAATTCTACTGGATCTTGGTTTTCTACCAGAATGGCTTTCACCACACCGGCTTTATCAGCTTCAATTTGGTTCATCATCTTCATTGCTTCAACGATACAAAGGGTATCGCCAACTTTGACTTGTTGACCAACTTCGGCAAACGGCTTAGCAGTAGGAGAAGAGGCGCGGTAGAAGGTACCTACCATAGGAGACTTAACCACGTGGCCTTCTGGCGCAGCAGGTTCTACAGCAGCAGGGGCTTCTGCAATAGGCGCCGCTGGTGGCGGTGCCATTTGTGGAGCTTGAGGCGCCGCAAAGCTATAATTCATAGGCGCTTGAACGCCGGTGGGACCACGGTGAATACGTACTGACTCTTCGCCCTCTGTGATTTCTAGCTCGGCAATGCCAGATTCTTCCACAAGTTCGATTAGCTTCTTAATTTTTCTAATATCCATGTTCTGTCTCTGCGTTAATTTTGCGATTTCGGTAAATTGATTGCTGCAGTTAGCGCAAGTGAATAGCCTATTGCGCCAAAGCCAACGATGACGCCAGCTGCAACATCAGAAAAATAGGAGTGGTGTCTAAACGGTTCGCGACCGTGTACGTTAGACAGGTGCACTTCAATAAATGGAATACTGACACTTAGCAGTGCGTCGCGAAGGGCTACACTGGTGTGCGTGAAAGCAGCAGGGTTAATAATAATGGCATCTATGTTCCCCATTGCATTGTGAATACAGTCAATAAGCTCGTGCTCAGCATTCGACTGAAAGTGACTAAGCGTAACATCACTTGACTCAGCTTGCGCTTGAAGATCATCCACGATGTCTTGCAAGGTTTGCGAGCCGTACTTATCAGGTTCACGTTGTCCTAACATATTTAGGTTAGGGCCATTTAGTAACAAAATATTCATTGAATTTGCTGCTATCTTCGTTAAAAAATCACATTAAATGTCATTTCAACAAAAAAATGTGACAGTTGCACGAAAAAAAGCCAATAATTCCGCTCGTTTATTGAATTAGCAACCGATTATAGTAAAAGTGAAAGTTTTCGCAGCAAAATACTGGTCTAATCAGGTGTTTTCGGTGCAAAGTTTTGAGTACAGGTTAGCCGAAAAGTAGCGCTGACGATTTCGCCAAAGGTAGGCAGTAAGGGCGTTATAGCGCCATGACTTAGCTAAAAATAGACCAAGTCATGGCGAAAAATTATCTTATACGTTGGGGTAACGCCGCCCCTAAAAACACAAGTTGGTTAGCGGTTCCTCGTGTTTATTAACGAGAAGCTCCGCTATTTACCGATGAGTTAACGTGGGCGGCAAAGGCATCTGCTTTCATGAAGCCGGTGACTCGGGCGCGTTTAAGCTCGTTTCCTTCATTGTCAAAAAACAAGATAGTAGGCAAACCCAACACGTCAAACTTGTCGAACACCGCTTGCCGCTCTGGCGTGTTATCGGTTAAATCCATTTGCATCCACACCGTGTTTTGAAGTGCTTCTTGCACGTTTTCGCTGGGGAAGGTGTATTTTTCAAACTCTTTACACGCTACACACCAGTCTGCGTACAAGTCCACCATCACGGTTTTACCCTCGGCATTAGCTTGTGCAATATTCGCGTAAAGTTCATCGAGATTTCTCGCCTGTTGAAACGTAGGGTGGGCTTTTTGCTCGCCCCACAATCCGGCGTTAATGCCCGCATGGAATGCCACCGACACACTGCCCATAATACCCATGGCGACGATAATGGCGCGTATCAATTTTGCCTTGGTGGCAGGCGTGTGACGATTGATATACCAGTAATATCCAAACAGACCAAAGCCCCAGGCCGCCCAAATGAAATCTGATAATGGGCTTGTCCACAGCCGTTCAATAAACACAATGGCCACAGCTAACATCATAAAGCCAAAGGTGACTTTTACCACATTCATCCAGTTACCTGCTTTCGGTAACAGCTTTCCGCCAGTGATGCCAAAAAGAATAAGCGGAATACCCATGCCTAAGCTAAGCAAATAAAGCGAGGCAAACCCCAGTAGCATATCCCCCGTTTGGGCGATAAATAACAAAATGCCAGTGAGCGGCGCCGTGGTGCAGGGGGAGGCAATTAGCCCTGAAAGTACACCCATCACAAACACACCGGCAAAGCTACCTGCGGTTTGGTTGTTACTTAAATGGGTTAATCGTTCTTGCCATTTTGCAGGCAGTTGCAGCTCAAACCCGCCAAATAGAGCAACAGCTAATAGTACAAATAAACCAATAAATACGCTTAACACCACGGGGTGTTGTAAGGCAGCCTGAAATTGCGCCCCTGCAACCGCCACCGCGACACCTAACAGAGAATAGGTAATTGCCATGCCTTGAACGTACACAAAAGTAAGCCAAAATGAGTGTGATAGCCCTTTGGGTTTGCCTTGGCCAATAACGATACCCGACACAATGGGATACATGGGGAATACACAGGGTGTAAAAGCAAGGCCAATACCTAGGGCTAGAAACAGCAGTAACGTGAGGGCAAGATTGTCTTTATTGATTAGCTTATCTGCCAAAGAGTACTGCTCGCTTGTTGCCGTACTCCCGTGCGCGGGACTTTTCGCCAATGCGTCTACATACACCACCTTTACCGTTGGCGGGTAACACAAACCTGCCTCGGCGCAACCTTGGTAACGTACTTTAACTATCCCATCTGCCGATACCTGGGTAAGGGGAATATGAATGTCTACTTGCTGGTGAAAAACTTCAGATTCACCATAAAATTCATCTTCAATGATGTTGCCTTTAGGGTAAGAGGCTTCCCCTATCTCGGCATTTTTCGCGACATATTTAAATTGCTTTTTGTATAGATAGTAACCCTCTGCAATGGTGAAACTTACCGTTAAGTCTTGTTGATCTTGATTAAAGTCGAACATGAATGCCTGATCCACAGGCAAATATTCAGGTTCATCACCGAAAGGGTCGTCGAAGTCGTTAGACAGTTGCCCAAATGCTGGCCCACTGACTTGTACCACTAACAGACACATTAGTGTGCGCAACAACAGCATGGGATTTTTCATTTTTATCATGGTTAATTCGTCTTTGTTTTATTTTTATTGTTACACATACTTAGTGATTGTTTAGAACGTTACGCATCCACATGCCATATTGTTCGCTTGCACACGCATCTAACACTATCCACTCTGGCACATCGTAAGGGTGCAACGCACAAACACATTGAAAGGCATTGTCGAGGCAAGTGGAGGCGGTTTTTATGATTAGCTGGTACTCTTGGTCGGTTTCGATTTGATCTTGCCATTCGTACACCGACTCAATACCGCTGATAATATTGACACATGCAGCAAGCTTTTCAGCCACCAAGGAATTCGCAATTTGCTGTGCAATCGCCTTATTTGGCGCCGTACACAAAACCACACGTAACGACATTATTCGCCTCCTCATTTGACCTGATTGATTAGACCGGGATGTGCGGCCTATTCTTTCATAAACCAAGCTTACCATATTCGTCATCGGTCGCTTTACCTTGCCTATTAGCCGAAACCATTGCACCTTTGCTTGTTATTAGTGTCTTAGCCCTTATAACTGACTATGACACGTTAGAAAGAGGAAGGGTTTTGCGGGTTTTATTTTTACTTTTTGCCATTCTACCGATAGTTGAAATAGCACTATTGGTACATGTTGGCGACATTATTGGTGGTTGGAACACGGTTGGGCTGGTTATTTTATCCGCGTTTATAGGGGCATACTTTGTTAAACGTGAAGGAATAAATACCTTGCAAACCGCGCAAGCGAAAATGCAGCGCAATGAGATGCCCGGCAACGAGTTAGTTGAAGGGCTCATGCTAGTGGTGGCGGGCATATTACTGGTGACGCCAGGGTTTATCACTGACATATTCGGTTTTTTATTTGCGCTACCAGGTTCACGCCATTTTCTTGCTGCCCAAGTAAGCAAACACATGAAGATGCGGGTTGTCGTGCCAGGTAGTGCGGGAGCCGCTGGTGGGTTCAACTATCAGCAAGGTGCGCAACATAACCCATTTGAGCAAAGCAATGACCCCTTCGGGCAGCGTAATAGCGGGCGTGACGACAGTGATGTCATCGAAGGCGAGTTTGCTGATAAAACGCAAAACGATCCTGATAAGCGATTGAAGTAACGTTAAAATCAATTTTTTTACATTTTTTTATGTAAAAACCCTTGAAGTTGTCAGGACACTCCCCCATTTATCCTCGCAGATAAGATTTTAACTGCCCAGAAATGGGCATCCCAAGCATTCGGTATTCAGATAACTGAATACCGGTAATCACTTAAACTTGAATAGTGGAATTTTCAGGAGACTTGAAAATGGCAATTCGTCCTTTACACGACCGCGTAATCATTAAACGCGCAGAGCAAGAAAGTAAATCTGCAGGCGGCATCGTTCTGACTGGTTCTGCAGCGGAAAAATCTACTCGCGGTGAAGTCATCGCAGTAGGTAACGGTCGTATTCTTGATAACGGCGACGTAAAAGCGCTAGACGTTAAAGTTGGCGACACCGTTATTTTCAATGACGGTTACGGCGTTAAAACAGAAAAGCTGGATGGTGAAGAAGTTCTAATCCTAAGCGAAAGCGACATTCTTGCGATTGTTGAGTAATAACAACTAACGTTTAACCGAATTAGAGAGGAATTGAATCATGGCAGCTAAAGAAGTACGTTTTGGTGATGACGCGCGTTCAAAAATGCTTAAAGGTGTTAACACCCTAGCAAACGCAGTTAAGGTAACCCTAGGTCCAAAAGGCCGTAACGTTGTACTAGATAAGTCATTTGGTGCCCCTACCATTACTAAAGATGGTGTATCTGTAGCGAAAGAAATCGAACTTGAAGACAAGTTTGAAAACATGGGCGCACAGATGGTTAAAGAAGTAGCGTCTAAGGCGAATGATGAAGCGGGTGACGGTACTACTACTGCAACAGTACTCGCGCAAGCTATTGTAACTGAAGGCCTTAAGAGCGTTGCTGCGGGTATGAACCCAATGGATCTTAAGCGCGGTATCGACAAAGCTGTTATTGCTGCAGTTGAAGAGCTTAAAGCGCTTTCTACTGACTGTGCAGACAGCAAGTCTATCGCTCAGGTTGGTACTATCTCTGCAAACACAGACGCAGAAGTAGGCGACATCATTGCACAAGCAATGGAAAAAGTAGGTAAAGAAGGTGTTATCACTGTAGAAGAAGGTCAAGCACTTCAAAACGAACTAGACGTTGTTGAAGGTATGCAGTTCGACCGTGGTTACCTATCTCCATACTTCATCAACAACCAAGAAAACGGCACTGTTGAACTAGACAACCCGTTCATCCTATTGGTTGACAAGAAAATCTCTAACATCCGTGAACTACTTCCTACCCTTGAAGGTGTAGCGAAAGCAGGTAAGCCGCTTATGATCATCGCTGAAGATGTTGAAGGCGAAGCGCTTGCTACTCTAGTCGTTAACAACATGCGCGGTATTGTTAAAGTGGCAGCGGTTAAAGCACCTGGTTTTGGTGACCGTCGTAAAGCCATGCTACAAGACATCGCTATTCTAACTGGCGGTACTGTAATCTCTGAAGAGATTGGTCTTGAGCTTGAAAAAGTACAACTCGAAGACCTAGGTACTGCTAAGCGCGTTGTTATCAACAAAGACAACACCACTGTTGTTGACGGTAACGGCGACCAAGAAGCGATTGAAGGCCGTTGTGCTCAAATCAAAGGTCAAATTGAAGAGTCTTCATCTGACTACGATAAAGAAAAACTTCAAGAGCGTCTTGCTAAGCTTTCAGGCGGTGTTGCAGTCATTAAAGTGGGCGCAGCAACCGAAGTTGAAATGAAAGAGAAGAAAGACCGTGTTGAAGATGCACTACACGCAACGCGCGCCGCGGTTGAAGAAGGCGTAGTACCTGGTGGTGGTGTTGCTCTCGTTCGCGCCGCATCTAAGCTTAGCGAGCTAACTGGCGACAACGAAGACCAAACTGTAGGTATTAAGCTTGCACTACGTGCGATGGAAGCACCTCTACGTCAAATCGCGTCTAACGCCGGTGCTGAAGCTTCTGTTGTTATCAACGCAGTTAAAGGCGGCGAAGGTAACTACGGTTACAACGCAGGTAACGATACCTATGGCGACATGCTTGAGATGGGTATTCTTGACCCAACTAAAGTAACACGCTCTGCACTTCAGTTCGCATCGTCAATTGCTTCACTAATGATCACTACTGAAGCAATGGTAGCTGAACTACCTAAAGAAGAAGCTGCGCCTGCAATGCCTGACATGGGCGGCATGGGCGGAATGGGCGGCATGATGTAAGAATCGCCCTGCTTTCTAGGCCCTTATAAATCAAGGGCTTATAAGCCTTTTGAAACTAACTGTGGTACGTTTAGTGTCACGGTTAGTTTCACACCATTTCCTTAATCTCCTTTTACGATATTCCATCAGCTTCTCAATATCTACCCCTAAATTACACACTCAATAGTTAGCTCTGTATGCGCCTATACGATCTTGTAATGGCACAGGTATGCCTATAGCTTAGTGACTCTCGAAGTCTTCTCATAGATGTTCTCAGGATCTCTCGTGGGGTACAGGGGGAGGGGGCGGAGTAATGCCTTTCCTATGCGATTGCGGCGTTCCGTGATTCTACAAAAAAACGTAGTTTACTTTTTGCTCACTTTTTTAATGTTGAATTGATTCAGTAGCTAACAGGTAAAAAACCTAAACCGTACTGCTTTGGTCTGGTTTGAACTGAATATAGCGGGACTTTAACGTCTTTAGCTTTAAGAATATCTACTAACTTCTGCACCAACACATTGTTACCCTTACTTACAAAAACTCGTCTGATAGATTTTTCACTATGTAAAACCAACTTATGCTTAGATGATAAGAATCGAATCTCGTTTTCATAAGCCCAAGAGTCGCTTTTTGTACAAAATGCCTCAATCATCTCACGGCCAGCTTTACCGTCATCAAGCATATGAGATTCCATCATTGTTTTTGCACGTACCAAAGGGAGTTCCTTAGGGGAATATCTAACCTCTCGTGCATTAAGTTCGATTCCTTCGTTAAGTTCTTCTATATCTTCAAGTAAACTGTGGTAATCATACTCTACACACATACCTCTCATACCGTCAGCATAGTGTGACCACATCATCATGTTGTTGAGCGGAGCGGGAAATTCATCAAGCTCTTTTTGTTTGGCTGCGGAGAACACAAAGCGTTTTTCTAGATGATGGTTCAAGTAAGATTCAAAGAATACGTCAGTCCAGTCTTTTACGAGCTCTCTCATGTATTGAGTTCCTTTCTTCTTAATCATCTTCTCAGCAAGCTGACGGCCTCGTCTGATATCAACATTATTTTTTTTAGCAAGTCCGTTCGCTAATAAGGTTTTTCTAAGAGAGTCGGTTACTCCTTCATAGCTAAAATGCAAGAGCCCTTCATACGGGTCGTTCAGTTCAGCAAATTTTGCGAAGTAAATTTGATTATTCTGAAGTGCATCTAAGTGGAAACTTTTCCCTGCCATGAACTTATAAATGTTTCCTTTCATGTTCTATTCCATTACGTCACAAATATCACTGATAAAAGTAAAGCCACTAAGTTGAAATGTAAATAGTGTCACAATCTCACCTCATTAGCCTGACACTGTCATAAACTTAAATGCATAAGATGTTGACACTAGATCCCGCTCCTGTAAGAATCTCTTAAGTTTTTGACATAGAGAAGCTCACTTATGGAATTCATAGGATACGCAAGGGTATCTACTCAGCAACAAGACCTCACACAGCAAATTGAGAAACTAGAGGCTTACGGCTGTAAGAAGATATTCAAGGGCAAGCACTCAGGTAAGGCAGTGACTAACAAAGAGGCCCTTGAGGAGCTACTCAGCTATGTCCGCGAAGGTGACACAGTGGTTGTCACTAGGCTGGATAGACTAGGTAGGTCTCTGTCTCAGGTGTTAGTCTGTCTCGACACCTTAATGAAACGTGGGGTCAAACTCGTGACCATTGACCAGTCTATAGACACCAACAAATCAGATGCTTTAAGTACAGCTATGGTCCAACTTCTAGGGATGTTCGCAGAGTTAGAGAGGAACTTCATTGTCACTAGGACTCAAGAAGGCAAAGCGGCTTCAGGTAATTATGGTGGTCGTAAACCTAAGCTCACCAAAGAGCAAGAACAAGAGGTTCGTGACAAACTGGCTAATGGAGTCAGTAAGGTCAAATTAAGTAAAGAGTATGGAGTCGCAAGGGCTACCATTTTAAACATTAGTAGAAAGGACAAGTAGTACGTTATGGCCTCCTCTAGAGCATCCAGCGATATCACTACGGCATTTCACCTATCAATGACTAGTTTAGACCCTCCAGCGTAACCTTTGTGATTTGTCTAAATATCACTCGAATATACCCGTTTTGAATAATCCCTGACTATTAGAACAAAGTGAAAAGACATTAGGGTATAGACCTATAGATATCCTTAGGGACCATTGAGATTAGACCTACTAATAATATTCATATTAGTTACCTACCTTAAGGAGTCCATAAGGTTTCCCCTGAGACAAAGACTAAGAGTAGTTATCAATATGGTCATTACCAAATAGGGTCACTCTATTAGACTTCCTCAATGCTATACCTCCATTCCTCCACGTCATTCACTTAGGGCACAACCAATCAAGGAACAATACACATATGAACAATATAAACATGAATACCATCGCTCTCTCTAAGATTAACCTTAAAGCTCCTACTCAATTAAGGTCCTCAGGTGAAGACATGAGCCACGTTAAAGACCTAGCGCACTCATACGCTGACACTGGGTCCTTCAAGGAACTCCCATGGGTAGCCCTGATTAAAGAGACTAATGAGTATGTACCAATTGATGGGTTCCACAGGCTAACTGCTCTTCAGTGGCTATCAGAGCAAGAAGACATTAAGTGTCAATTGGACCTAGAGAATGTCCGTGTAAGACTCACTGAGTTTGAAACACTATCTGACGCTATTGTAGCTGCTGCTGGGGTCAATGCTAATCATGGTCTTAAGCGCAAGAAGGGTGATATCCAGAGCGCTATTAATAAGCTATTAGAAGTAGAGCGTATCCGCTTTATGAAGACCCCTCACCAGCTTAATAAGAAAGCCATCATGGAGGCAGTTGGTTGTTCAGAAAGCACATACCGTAAAGTCACCCAAACGATTCGTAGTGAACTTGAAGAGACTCGTAATTCCTCTGTATTCGAGTTAAGTAAAAAGGGCCTGACTCAAAGAGAAATTGCACAACGTATAATGTGCGACCAGAAAACTGTGGGTAATATCCTCAATGAGGAAAAACGGCATAGTGCCAAAATTCCTCAAACTAGTAGTGGTGAAACTTCACAAGCAGATACTCTAGACGGTATTACCCATGAGAAACACTCTGAGAGTAAACAAGGTCAGTCAGTTAGTGCTGAGGGTTTAGACGTATCGAATGACCAAAGTAGTCAAGCACTACAGTCAACTTCAAACAATAGCAAAGGTGAGGAAAAACGACATGATGACAGTTTTCCTCAAGTTCACATTCAGAAAAGAAAGGCAAACCTCATTGAGTCCATCACACGCCAACTAAAGTTCCTTAGTGTAGAGCAACTCAAGAATGTAGATGGTCATATCGCTACTGTTTCAGACTTCTAGTCCATTCCTCTATTTCATCGCTATCACTAAGTTTTTCCTAATGTATTCTTATAGTAAGGGACACGAAATGAACAATATCAAACTAGAACTAATCAACCTTGAAGCACCTACTCAACTACGCGCACTAGGTGAAGATATGAGTCACATTATCGACCTAGCACATGCCTACGCTGATACAGGCACATTCAATGAACTACCATGGGTAGCGCTAATAAAGGCGACAGGTGAGTACGTCCCTATTGATGGTTTCCACAGACTTAATGCGATTGATTGGTTAAGTAAACAGAACGAGGTCCCAGTAACGGTAGACGTAGAGAATGTAGCAATACGTTACTCTGAGTTCGATACCATGGCTGAGGCAATCGTAGCGGCTGCTGGTGTCAATGCTAATCATGGCCTTAAGCGTAAGAAGGGAGACATACAGAACACCATACGTAAGCTTTTAGAAGTAGACCGTGAGCGCTTCATGGTTAACCCATACAAACTCGATAAGAAAGCCATAATGGAAGTGGTAAGTTGCTCACATGCTAAGTATAGCGCAGAGACAAAGAGTTTACGTGGTGAGATTGAAGGTGACCGTGACCTCATGATCAAGCGCTTGCATAGGGAAGAAGGGTTATCACACAGAGAAATATCTACTAGGGTTGGGGTTACCCATGGCACAGTCCAGAATATTCTAGGTGGCCAAAAATGCCATGATAGCAAAATTAGCCACTCAAAAAATGAACAACCAGAGGAAAACCTAGAGGACTCTAGCGAGCAACCTGAAGAGTCTTCTACAGTCTTCACACATATAACTGAAGCAACCGTAGCGGAATGCCCATGGGATGACGCAGAGGATGATATAGAGGCTCCAGAAGAAACCATAGAGGTACAGGAAGAAGAGACTGGACCCACTTTTTCTGAAACTAACGCTCAAGCGAGAATTAGGCTTTTTATTGAGGACCTATCTGAAGAAGATAAGGCTTACGCTCTGAAGCTACTAGCTGTGTAGAGGCTACTTAAAGGTGTCCGTAATAGATGTCCTTTGGATAACTTTAAGACTTAAAAGGAAGTCACAGGTCTGTCTTTTCTCTTGGTGGCGGAAAATGCCATGATAGCAAAATCAGCCAGTCAGAAAATGAACAAGGCGTTGCAAAGTGCCATGATGGCAAAATGGAACAGGTGGGCGGCTCAATGGACTCCAACCTCATAGACCTATTGTCGAGCTATCAGATAGTCAAAGGCCATTACCCTTGCGTAGCTCTCAGAACAGTCACCCTACTGCTTATCCCCTGCCTACAGGAAGAAAGAAGCGCCTTATCATCTTAAGGTCCTCATAGGTCCGTGTGTGGCGTGCCTATACCTAAGATATCGATAAGAAAACTCTACTTCCTAAATTAAGTCGAATAATAAAGTGGTCCACAGAACGAATGGTTAAGACACAACCCACATCCAGCTACGCAACGTAGCCCTGTGTCTATCGTTATAGGGGACCACACTTTGAACTACGGGGGCTAACATCTCTTCTACGGGCTTTGTTTACCCTTTAAAGCCTCCGTAGTTTCCCTCAGGTGAGCTTTTAATTTCATCTACTTACAGATACCCAGTGAAGTCATTAAGACACTAGTGCTGGGTGTTTTTTTGCATAACCGTTACACAAGGAATACCCCAATGAGTACCAACTTAAAGAAACCACAACGGACCACAGTGGCCCTAACTCGTGACGAGTATGAGATCATAGACACAGCCAGAGACCACTTCAATGGGACTCATGGTGTAAATGTCTCTCGTACTTCATTCATCACTAGTCTAGCCACAAAGTACAACAGGGAGCACAATTTGCTATGTCATTAAGGTCCATTCTTAAACCTAAACAGGTTACAAGCCCTACGGTCACTCAGACCCCTATAGACATTAAGCTTCCTTCAAGGTCTCGTATTGCTTTCATCGAGTTAAACGATGGTAGGCGCATTGGTCTAGGTCGTAGCTATGAAGCTAACAAAAACCTATTAACGAGTTTCTACGGAATGACTGAGGAGTCTGCCTCTCAGTTTGCTTTAGATATCAATAGGGTCTTTCACTCAGGCGCTAAGTAGCTCCATTTGGCTTTGTATGATCTCTAGAGAAGTCTTTAGCGCCGTCACATGCATTTGCCTTTGTTAAGTCACAAGAATCCATCACAGACCCTCACAGGCTTCTTAGATACAACCCATTTAATTCAATCACATACAAACACATTAGGACTCCCTTTAATTATCAATAGGGTGTGTCTTCGTGTGTCTATTCATAAGGAAACACCACATGAAAAAACAACAGTCACAGAAAACCAAGAACACTCTTAGCTTTGAACAGCTTCAACTTTTACATGGTGAGGAGCTATCGAACAAAATCATCGACAGAGCAACACCTACCCACGCCCTTTTAGATGAAATTGACCGTGTTGATGTTGAGTCTACAGAGTATAGAGAGTTGGTCGTAACAAGTCGCATCAAGGCAGCCCTAACGGGTGAGTATGGGTCAATAGACTCAAACGTAAGCTTGGCTGAGGGTCACCGCTATGCAAGCGTTAAGAGCCTATTTGGTAAAGTCTACGCCCAGACACTAATTACTGACGAGATTGTCTCCGATGCGCATATAGACATTAAAGAGGAGTTCGTTCGACTTGCCCGTGAGGGCTTCCTTAACGTATTCGTAGAACAACTATTATTTGGTGATGAGTCCAAAGCTAACGGCATTCAACGTCTACGTGGTGTGTTAGATGCTCGTATAGATAAGGCTAACGGCTTCTCAGAGGCGCTTAAGGAAGACGATGAAAGACACCAAGACTTCTATAAGGTCGTCAAGACAGGCACTAGCGGCTCATTTGGGGCTAATGCTGCGGCTATCAAGGCTCATTTCTCAGCGGTCAAGAAGTCACTCCCTAGTAAGTACAAGCGTAATGCCAAGTGGTACATGAACGCTGACACCTTTGAAGAGCTAGAACAAGTAGCAGACTCAACAGGTCAATCACTACTTATTCGCTGGGGCCGCCCTGTTTATGGGGGTGAAGAGACATTCCTTATGCTAGGTCATCCTATCGTCATTATTGATCAAATGAATTCTAGCGAGGCAAACGGGACCCCTGTTATGTTTGGTGACCTTCGCTCCGCAATCAAAGTGTTAGACCTTAAAGGTGAAGGGTCATATTTCACTACTGATAAGGTGACCGTGAAGGGGGCTACAATCGCCTACATTGATAGTCGTTACGGTGAAATCATGCAGGCTAATGATGCCCTTAGAGTGTCGTTACAGGCTGCTTAAAGAGGGTCGTTAGGGAAGCCATGAGGGTTCCCTTTTTGCTTTAGAAAAGTATACTCATAGGCTAGTTATTACAAGCTGAATATCCCACTTGAATCTGTTAAAGCTTTATCAACCATTTCTCTAATTACATTAATATCGTCATAGTCTAAAAATTTAGTAATCTCTGTTGAAACAAAAGCTTGCTCAAAATCATCAGTAGTCAACTTTCGATACTGGAAGTCCTCTAAACCTCTGCAATGTGCAAATGACATGTTAGTTAAGGCACAAATTTTAGACTGGAGCGTAATCATAATTGCAACTTGGTGTCGACTAGTGCCTTCACGTCTTTTCAAATTTTCAGCCTTGCACGCACTTGATAAATGCGAATCAAAAACTTGTAGGTTTGCTATTATTCGCGCTAAGTGAGTTCCAAAGCTTTTTTCAGCATGACTAATGCAGTCCCTGAATGAAGCCTGATACTTGGAAGGCATTTCTGGGTAGGGGACTGAAAACTCTCTACAATCATGCACGGACTCAGTTTCATACCAAAGTGTGCTAAGAGCTTTTGATGCGTCTACGCAGTAATTAAGTAATTCACTCATAGCATCAGGTAGCAATGCTCTCGTTGCTATAAACTGACGTTCTCTAGCTTGCTCAGAGTGATATTTAGTTGCTTTAAACACTATTATACTAGATATAAGCGCCAACACACCAACGTTCAGACTTTGCCATCTATCCCAGACATTTTGTAGGTATTCCCATTCAGGTTTAGCAATTAGGGGCCATAGGAACATTCCTATTAGATAGACTAATGAAATAAAGCCAATCGTGTACCTGTGACTGATGACATTGATAAGTCTATTCACGTTTAAGAGGTCATTAATTCTCATTTTTATTGACTTAAGTTTTGTACTCATATTTGAAGTAGAGGATTTGATAGTAAGCACCTATGTAGTCTAGAAAACAAAGCTCCTTGAGTATTCATTAATCTAACTCAGTGGTAAATAGTACTTAGACACAGTTTTTGATTCGCTTAAGAAGGGTAGGCTCTATTAGTTTTTGTTGTTTCCATACCAATAGCTAACTCTTTCAAGCTGCTCTTTAGTCTGTACATATTGCACACTGCGAACAGAGTCCATCTTCCATTGATTACCTTCTTTGACTCTGACAGAGCGTCTAGCTGTTTCAGGCACTCCACCACACTGTATGAAGCTAATCGTGGACAGAGCAGACGATAGAGCCATAAAAAGAGTAGTAAAATCCTTTGAGCTACTAATTGTCTTACGCCCATGCTCTACCTCTTTCTTGATGTCTGTTATGAAACGGTCATCACAAACTTCTACAGATGATAATATGGTGGCTTCATTTGCCTTTAATAAGCGAGTACACAACTTTTTCCATATGACGAGGCTGGTACATTCCTTTGCTTCCAACCAGCTATCTTTTCCTAACACATTTTCAATCAATCTCTTGAAGGCAAATCCATAAGCTATATCACGGTCCATAATTTTTACGATTCCTTGTATTTGTTGATTGGCTAGACCAGATAACATTAACCTAACAGACGAAGTCTAATCAAATTTAAGTAACCACTCTTTCTCAATCTGACTTGCCACTTTATCAACGGTAGTCTTCAGTCGCTTCACGTCATGACGGGCGTAGTGACCAAAGCTCATAGTAGTTCCCGTTTTGTGTCCCGCAACATAAGCCACATCGAACTCAGTAAGGTTTTCAGCACGTTGACCAGCAGTAATAAAGTGGTTGCGTAAGGAGTGAAAAGACCTAGTTGAGTCGCTTGTTATCTTATCAATTTTGAATGTGGAGAATGTTCTACCTGCGGACTTATCGTCTAGGCGTAGTGGAAGTTCAATATCCTTAACTTGCTCTGCTAGAGGTATGTAACGCTTAGCGCTTTTTGTCTTTCCCTTATGAACCACCAAGCACTTAACACCTTCAACTACTTCAACGTCAGCTTTACAAAGCTCACTAATACGAGCACCAGTGAAAAGGGCAAGCTTAGCTAACGGTCTCACACTCTCAGGGCATTCGTTAAGAACCTTATTGAGTTGTTCTTTGCTAAACAGTTGCTTACGTTGAGACTCGCCTTTTTTGTAAGGGCTGAGGTCGTGGTCCTCAAAGGGACTCTGCTTTAAAGTTATTTCTCCCAGTTGAAACGCATGGACCCAAATAGACTTAAGTCTTGATAGGTGCGCTGCAATGGTTCCATGGGCATATTCATTGCCAAGGTGTTCGATATAAGCCACAACCGTTTTCTTATGGACTTCAGTAAGGGCAACGTCATTGACTCCCACAAAGGTAAGGAATCTATCCAAAGCGTTTTTTAGCTTCTGCTTTGTATCATCTGAAAGCTTAGCTTTACGGCCTAGTAGGCTCTGTAAGGCTTCCTTAGCGGTATAAGAGTAAACATGGTTAGTGTCTTTGTAAGCTACCTCTCTGTAAGCTGCATGAGCTATTGGCTCACGAGGGAAGAAGTCATCATAAGTAAGGCAAGAGTCACGGTCTTTGATTCCTTCTGCATACTCCTTAGCAACAGTGAGGTGACGTTTAAACTCTTCACGCTCTGGGCTAATTGTCCCTTGCATCTGGTTTGCTAAATGACCGTTGAACTTGTCACGTTTGAGTCTGGCTACTTTAACGCTACTGGTCTTAAGGCTAAAAGTTATATGACTACTATTGTATAAATGAGCTAGTGCGCTAGGCACTCTTCGAGAATATACCCATGTGTCGTGATGTCTTTTAAGGTGTTTGTTTTGTGCGTTCATGTTGTTCCCCTATTCATTGAAAGTAATAAGGAATGTGTCACGCTATGTAGCTTCTACATCCCTAATGGTAAGGGATTAAGGGAATTGTGGGTATTTAGGGTACTTTGATGTAATCATCCGTCTCGCTTGTTGATTTAAAGGCATAGCTTTTAACATCAACAACATGACATAAATGAAAAGCCACCAAGTTAACTCTTGGTGGCTTTTTTATTCGCCGTCTTCTGTCTTGATTAATAACAATCCAATGAGTGCCGCAACGACAACAACGGCTTTAACAAGAGTGGGGAGCGGCAGTATGCCGCTGATGCCGGCAACCGCACATATGGCGCAAACCTTTAGAAGCGTTGTATTCATTATGTATACTCAATTCAATATGACATGGTGATTGCAGCATAGGCATCAAGAGCAACGCCAAAAAGGCCGCCTATTAATCTACCTACGCTAACTTCCGCTAGCCATGTAAATATGCATTGAGTTTTAACGATACGAAACTGTACAGAAGTAGTGACTGCATCATCTTGGCGAAATTCAGATTGTCTACCGACATCGTAATTATCTCGGCAACATAGTTGCACGTGCTTAGCTAATAAGGCGTATCGCCACCAATGGTCACGCGGTATCCTGAACGGGTATCGGGGAAGTAATCCCATACTGCAAAATGTTGAGTACAACGGTTATCCCATATGGCGATTGAATGAGGTTGCCAGCTAAATCGCACCTGAAAGTTTGGATCTTTGG
>Ga0208450_1000459_pt1 | contig 22461 bp, 25 predicted proteins | sample MalvireepMed_908_FD_184249 | JGI IMG/M metagenome (GOLD analysis project Ga0208450, IMG submission 184249) | Marine viral communities from the Global Malaspina Expedition - Malaspina viral metaG DeepMed_908 (SPAdes) (version 2) | ecosystem: Environmental > Aquatic > Marine > Oceanic | place... | reverse complement strand
ATCAGTCGCTGCGGGGTCCATCAGTCTTCTCCGTAGTAGCTTCTCGCTGTCCACGCGAACAGCGTGGTCGCGCACCAGCAAACAAACCCGTAAAAAATCTCATGCTCAAATAGCCAGGCGGGGCCGGGATAGCCATAATGACCAAACGCTGCCCACATCAACGTGACGCAGCTAATGGCCGCACCCGACCACCCTGCCGTGCTTTTGAGCTTCTCAGCCGCCGCTTGGGCTTTGCTGATCGTGTCGATGCGGCGCGTAAGCACCCGTTTTTCCCGCTTGAGATTGTCGGTTTGGTGTCGTCGATCCCGCGCCACCCCCTGCATGGCGGCGAACTGTCTTTTAAGCTCCTTAAGGTCTTCCAGCAGTCGATCTACTTCATCTCGCGCCTCGTCAAATGTCCTGCAATCCGCTCCGCATTTCGGACGCTGATGTCGAGGAAGATGTTGCATTATCGTTGGTTTTCTTTTTGTAGGCTGCGATCTCTGCGATTAGGCGGTCCACTTCATCCCGCGCTTCCTGAAATGTTTGACAATCCAATCCACGCTTAGGACGTAGGTGCTGGGGCAGGTATTGCATTAGTATCCGCGTTCATTTTTTCGACGCTGGACAGCCGCCCAAATCACGAGCGCACTCATCCAGACGATGGCTGATCCCAGCATGAAAATTATCACCGCTTCGCAGGTGTGAATCATGGCCCCTTCATCCATCTAAGAAGACGAATGAAGGGGCGCAGAAGTCGGTCAAGAATTGGAGTAAATCTAATAACCCTTAGTCCGTGCTTTGGGTTTAGTTTTCTTAGCTTGCTTCATTGGCTTGCCCGTGCGTTTAGCCTCTTTCTTAGCCGCCGCTACGCCTTTTTTTCCGTAGCTATAAGTCTTGCTTCCCACTTTAGGCATGATCAATTTCTCCGAGGTTTAATCACCGTCACTGTAATTCCCAGAGCCGCGAAGATCCGCGACAAGAACCTACGCATCGTCAGGCACCTTACCGTTGGTGCGGGTGGACGCGAGGGCGACGAGGACATCTCGCTGCCCAACGCATCGCTGGTAGATCGGGTCGTTGGATGCGAGGACGTTGAGCCTCTCTTGCATCTGGGCCTCGACTATAGCCAACTGCTGCTCTGGGGTCGTCGTCTGAGACTCGACGGTGGCTTCTTCGACTGCTTCAGTTTCCATTATGCGGCCTCCAATACGGTGACTTTAGCGGACAATTCTTGGACTGCGGCAACGAGATACATATGCAAATCATGCGGGGTGTAGGTTTTTAGATCGGTCATCAGTGTCTCAGATATTTCCTCAGTTCTGACATCGCCAACGGCCTTGTCATTAGGTATGTCGTTATCACCGGCCCGATACAGTACGGCAGGGGTGGTCTTGACCAGATCGCCGCCCACTGATACGGCATCGGGAAATACTGTTGCGTACTCTTCTGCAATGAAGGAGTTATACGTTTTTGTGCCGTCGATCTCGTCGTGAGCCGATAGATATTGGTCCGTATACCGAAAACTTACTGGGCGCAAACTATTGATTTTCGCCAATGCTCCCGAAATCGTCTGAACACTGGTTTTGATGCGACTGTCTGAGGTATCTGTCCATGCGGTACCGGTACTCAATCCCGCAGTACCCGTGACTGTAATAGCGGGTGACGCGGATGCGTTTATCCGCATCCGCTCTACTGAGCTATACACACCCGCTGGTACTGTTCTAAACGCTAAATACGTCGGTAGATTGTCGTCAGACCAATCAGCAGCCGCAAACGCTTTAAATTCAGCCCCATAATAAAAATAACCATTATCGGGCCAAGCTCCTGCAAAGCCAATCTGCCCTAAGCCGTCACCCGATTCTGGGTACGCCAAAGTACCCACGGTAGCACTGCGTGATTTTTGTAAGATTAGTGAGCATGGATTAGTGTCAGCACTATAAAGAGTCATTATTGCTGACGGCCACGCTGTAGTCGCTAAGTCGAGCTTCGCGGCTGAGACTCCCGAATTATTAGTTCTGGCGGTAGTATTTATAAGAAACCCTCCACTACCTGATACCGCAGGTAGCAAGATGGCATTGGAATTATCATAGTAGAGATCCGCATCGCCACCCGTGCCGAGCGTGACTTTTGCATTATCGACAAACGTCATATCGCCCGATATAGTCGAGGTGCTGGATAGTGTCATCGACCCCGTCACTGCCAGCGTCGAGCCGTCGAAGGTCAGGTTGGCCTCGACATCAGCTACAGAAGAGCTTGCGTAAGTGGCTACACCATTCGCCGTACTACCATTAAAGGAGATGCCGCTACTGGGCAATGCCTCCCAAGCTGGTGGTAGATTAGCACCTGCGGAAGTTAAGACTTGACCGTCAGACCCATAATTTGCACCTCCAATACCTATCTCGCCTTGACTGGTAAACCTAAACTTCTCCGTAGCCGCTTCAGAATGTCCAGTATAAAAAATTATATCTGTCGCATTAGAGCTAGCACTAAAAGTGCTTTGTGCAACAGCTTGGATAGAGGCCGCTACCGCAATTGCATCTGTTCCTGTCTCATGCGGAGCTTGAAAGTCTATTTTCCCCAAAACATCATTGGCATTAATGTCTGTCAAAGAAGTGGCCAACAAAAGTTTGCCCGTGCTAGTCGTTGCATCTGCTGAAGCACCCATAATACGAAGCTGATCGGCACTCTCGTCCCACTCCATGTAAGCTCCTGCAGAATCTCCAAAAAACTTTACATCTTTTCCTGTGCCATCAACTCCTACGGTAACCGTTCCAGTAAAAGTCTTATTGGCAGTGAAAGTCTGCACTACACCAAGGTGAGCAGTATCGTCGTCAAGATACGCAGAGGCCACTTTCGTGCCTTGCCAAGTGCCTGTACCAATTGTACCTACGGTAGCAATACTACTACTGCCAGCTATAGGGCCATATATAGATCCTATAGCCGTATCGCCAATCGTTATAGCATCCGCTTCAAGAGTTCCATCTACGTCAATATTACCTGCAAGGTCTATGTGTCCCGGTATCGTGACTATACTTGCACTGCCATTGCCTATAGTCACATCCACTTCGTCTTCAGCACTGCCATCTTCAATAAGGAGTCCTTGATTTAGCTCTGCATCATGTGAAGCTACAGAAAACTTTATTTGACCTCCTTCCTGTCCAGCAGTAGCTGTCTCAACAATACCTTCAATCTTAGCAAACTCTTCGTGGGTAGCTTCCCCTGCATCTGTCCCATAGAAGGAAATAGTACCCATGACATCACTGTCGTCACCACTAGCAGAATCTTTTGAGAATTGAATAATTCCAGCCGTAGCACCAGCATGGGTATTTTTAAGCTCTATCTTAGGAAGATTTGCGGAAGTCGAAGTGGCAGTAAGGATATCACTGGCAAAGGTCAAGGTGGATGCAACAATGGCAGAAGAGCTACTGCCATAAGTAACCATACCATCAGCAGTAGACCCACTAAAAGAAATGCCACCTCCTACTCCAGATGCCTCCCAAGCAGGAACGGCTCCTGCTCCTGTTCCCGTTAGCACATATCCATCTGCACCAGAAGCAAGTCGAGCAAGAAAACCAGAGCTATCACGATAGTAGAGATCTCCAGTAGCATCGGTTGATCCATTTATTGCAATGCCAGCATTGGCAAAGACCAAGTCATCTGCCGATTCGTCCCAAGTAAGACTGGATGATGCGGTATCTCCATAGAAGATTACATCCTTACCAGTTCCATCTACACCTACGGTGACTGTCCCTGTGAATGTTTTATCACCAGTAAATGTTTGAGTAGTTGAAAGATGTGCCGTATCCGCATCGAGATAAGCAGAGGCTACTGCTGTTCCTTGCCATGTTCCCGTTCCTATAGTCCCCACAGTAGCGATATTAGTACCGCCAACGCTATGACTAGCGAAGTAAGTGCTAACCGTATCTACATTGGTCATACGCATCGTACCTGCGTCATTGACCAACAACCCATCACCAGAAGCTACCGCAGTCGTCCCCCTAGACGTTCCACCATCTATTAGATTCAATTCAGCGGTAGTAACCGTAGCCCCATCCAGTATTTCCAGTTCAGCTTCGGTGATTACAGCAGATCCAATAGTAAAACCTGTTGCCGTCACCACCCCACTGCTGGTAATAGCTCCAGACCCTATAGTGCCTATAGTGGCAATATTTTTTGAAGCGTCTAAGACCACAGCTTTTGAAGCTGCCGCAGTACCGGCAGTTATACCGTCCAACATCTCTAACTCAGCTTCACTTATTGCCGCACTACCTACTGTCAAAGCACCAAAAACACCTGTTCCCGTAACGGTAAGGCCTCCACCAATAGTAGCATTGGTTCCAATAGCCACCGTGGTAGTTGTCATCGTTATAGCTGTAGAGTTAACTACAAGGGGAGTTACTGAAGAAGCATTAGCTATCGTGGAAAAACGCCACTCCGAATCCTCTGAAGAGGCTGAGGCATCCGTCATCTTTAGGTCTACATAACCTATAGCCGTAGCGGCACCACCCGCATCATCTGCGGTAAAAGTTAATCTCAATCCATCATTATTTGCAGGAGTTCCAGACGATGGATTGATCTCAAACTTAGCTACCTCACGCAATCCTCCAGCCGCCGCAGACGTTGTGCTGAATGTTTTTAGACCCGTAATAGTCTGAGCAATAGATTTTCCTACGATACCATCACTACCTGAAGTATCGACATTGGCTTCATCTATATTGGTTGCCTCAAGGAATGTCCTAATATTAGTAATCCAATCCTTGAGAGGAGCCGCCTTGATTTCTGCTCCAGCTACAGGTAGCGTTGAGTCACTAGGAACTGTAATCGTTGCCATTATAATACCCCTTGACCACTTATAGAATATTCCACTTGGTAGCCCATTAATTCTGCTGGATTAGAACCCGTTATTTCTAGTTGTATATTTTCTGCTGTTCTATTTATCGAAAAAAGAGCCTTATTAGCTCTTTCATCTGGAAATAAAAGGCCTGAATCGTATTCATAATCATCATCGTATACGTAATCGGTTCCTATTGTAAGTGTCTTTTCCTTGGTACCCCTAACCCCTTGATCGCGTTTTAAGGTGACTCCTATGGTCGATAAGACGCCCGTATTCTTGTAGTATATAATAATAGTCTTTATAATCTTAGATGTGCCGGGAGATCCCAAATCATTAGGTGCCGTTTCATATGTATAACTGTAATTGGTGGAATCGTCATCGGTTCCTGTATTGCCCTTATATACATAACCCGTACTATAAGATCCTAAGAAATCAAACTCAGAGTCACTGACAAAAAAATTACTTATAACATTGAGAGAGGCCGTATATGATTCGATCTGTATTTCATTAGTCTCCCAATCCCATACAAGAACTTGATCATGTCCAGTGCTATTGGACGTAGAAGACATAAGAACTCTTACCTGATGATCTTTCTCTCTTACAGTAGATACAGCATATTGAAGCCTTGCCAAATTAAACTTAGATTGAAAGTCGATCTCTCTCGTCACAACCCTGTATTGCATGTCAGGTGTTATAACAAAAGCTCCTTCTGTGGCTATCCCAAAGATAAATTCTGGACGAACGATAATACTCATCTTTGAAACTGGAGAAAAGCCCCTCATTGTATTGCCGGGAACATATTCCAATGCCCCTACATGATATACAATGTCTCCTATATACGCCCCGTCTTTCTTGAAGATAAAGACCTTATCCCACGCAGAAGCACCAGCTACTATATCGGTACCTCCAGCATCAACCTCAAACCTGTTGTTATCTAAGACCCTGTCTATATCTACACCAAAAGTATCCGTATTTACGTCACACCAGTAAAGTCTTGTCGGATACTTGGTGCTGCTTATCGTCGGAGCTATGAATAGTAGTACGTTCTTATGAACTATAAGATCTTCACAGGTAGCTAGGACTACAGGCGCAGTAGTCATAGCAACCGCACTATTAGACGTGTTCCCATCCCACGTCCAAATGTTATTTGTTCCATTTACCGCTATTAACTTGCTGTCTAAATAGGCAAATCTATGTCTTCCCTCTGCTCCTGCATTCAGCGTCACTGAGCCAGTCAGATCTGTCCTTGTAGTTCCGTTGTCGGCAAATATTTTTGTAGTCGTAGTATAGACATTACGCAACCCCTGAGTGCCTATAAGCTGATGCCTGAACCCAGTTAGTGCAGGAGATCCACTTATCTGACTGGTATTGTATTTTGCATACCCGCTTCTTCGTCTTGCCATTCTTTGTTCGGACAAGTCTATATTGTCCATTACAATAGCAGATTCTGGACCCAAATCTGGAGACGGGTAGTTGTGGACATCCTTAAGACCCCTGAACATAAAAATTTGGGATCGCTGAAGATCAGGAAATACACGGGGTTCTGGTAATGCTACAGTCATATATTATGCGCTGGCGTTAGGTATTTTGCCTCTCGTATAAGAAGAAGGCGGGATATAAGGGTTGGTTACATTCTTAAACTTCCTAGAGGTAACCTGTTTCTGTTCCCTATGTCCTAAGAAATCCTCTTTTCGCTGCTCATACTTTCGTGCTGCTAACTGCCCTGCCTGACCTTTTCCTACTAGAGGAAGAAGAATGGCTTCTGAGCCATAAATAAGAAGATCGTGAAAACGATTGTCCAACTCAGGCCAATCATCGTCGTTAATCAATGGCGGCTTCTTCGCCAAGGTGCGGACAATATACGTAATAGCCGCATCTGGAACAGGATATAACTCCCACCATTGATAGGATGGAGAATCGCCCCAATAAGGAGGAATGACCGATAATATATTGCTATCTGTATCTTTAACGGTCACCGTCCCAACAAAGGTAACGTTATTAGTTTGCTGCAAGACCACCCTGCGTATCCCAATACCATTTGCAACAGCATCAAAACTAGAAGTCGAGGTTGCTGGCGTTATTCCAGTAAAAGTGATCTCTTCTCGCAGATCAACGCCGCTAGACATTCCATGAACAACTGCCTTGTAATTGCTTCCCGCATCCAGTGCCGAAGAGCTTACCACTGACACGGTACCTGCCGAAGCAGGTTGTTTCTGCACCCCAAAGTAGCCAAAAACATAGGCTTCTGTAGGAGTACCACTGCTACTCGACCCTGCCCGCTCTCTGTCAAAGTCCTGAGAGGTCTTTAATACCAACTGCCTATCATTGGTATCGTCTTCTATATTCAAGACCTGTTGGACGTAGAGGGGCATACCATATTTGCTGGTGCCAGACACCGTAGCAAAGGTATACTCTCTACGCTCAAAGTCGGTATCCGTCTCACTGAGAAGCTCTTCGTAGATGAGATTGACGGCACGTTTGGCCATTGTCTCAAACTCATCACCAGCCTCCTCAGAGGCCGCTTTATTGAGATAAGATATGATGTCAGAGAATTTCACTTAGTAATCACCCTGTTTACGCTTCTGAGATTGACGAGTGCCACCACTGGCCTTAGTGCGCCTTTTCTTTTCTGCCTTTCGTTCTTTTTTTATCTCCCTACCAAAAGCTTCTGCCTTTTGAGCCTGTGGGTCTTCAATTCCAAAAATGATAGCTTGAAGGGGTCTAAATCCTGCTTCCATTGAATGTTTATAAGAGACAACTTGTTTTCGTCTCTCTTCCTTAGTCATTCTAGGTTGCCTTTGGGCCTTTGGCTGCTTCCTGAAAGTAGATTCAGCCCTTGCCGTTTGCTTCTTAGTAGCCTTCTTCGCAGCCCTCTTTACCTGTGATGTACCCCTTGAAGAAGACTTACTTTTCTTGTAAAGGCTATGATACCCCTTCTTAGCCATTACTTACCTTTTCTTGGACGTCCACGTTTCGTGGAAGCAGGAGCCGCTTCCTCCAATATCCCTTCTTCTACCAACTTCACTACCTCTTTATCCTCAGAAGGTTCTGGTTCTGAAGAAGAGGCCATGATCTGCTCCGTATGCTCCTGCTGAAGCTCCTTCATATCGACCATAGCCTTAACTTGATCACCCGAATACTGGCTCATCAAAAGCTCTATGGCACCATCTTCAGATAGGACGGGAATCTGACCTGTTTCGCCAGCCTGACCGTCAAAACGCTCAAACATTGTTTTAAAGACCTTATCCATGCTGGACAACATGCTGCTCTGCTCATCGTTCTTACGCTCTTCATAGGTCTGGTGAAGCTTCATCCTGCGCTCTGGACCATCTGTAAGCTTTGCTGAAGCAAGTCTGAACTCCCATCTCTTAAACATGGGATAACTAGCCCCCATCGCTTCCTCTTCAAGCTCCTGCTGCTCTTCCGTCAACATACGCCCCGACCTTGTATCTATAGCCACTTCTCCATTAGGCGTACCCTCAAACCTGAGAATGATACCATCATCTTCCTGTATATTGCGATTCTCTGATGCATTATTGAGATTATCGCCATAGACATTCACTCTATTACTGACAATCGTCTCCTCTGTCCATGTGCTGTGATGAATGACATCGGTGACGCTTGGGTCTGTCCCTTCAAACTTTCTGTATACCACTGTATTTTTATCAGCATCAGAAAGAGGAAGCTCTATTCCATTAGCTAGCTTCTCCTCACCATGCTCCAATTTTTCTTGAAGCGCAGCAGTAAGATTTGTATCAAGGACAACGGATGGTTTGCGATTCATAACATTCTCCTTATATAGTGAATCCGCTTATATTGACTTGGCAATCAGCACTTGACGAAGCTATGTTGCCAGTTACTGCCTCCCCCGGTGTACTTGCTACATTATTAACATTAAATGAAAACGAAAACCCCTCTACCGACAAATCGATCTTACTTTGCCAAATAATAGTTGACGCACTCTTAATGGTAATAATAGAATCTGCATCTATATGGCCAGAAATAGAGGATACAAAATGCTGACTGCCCGTTATAGCAGCCTTGCTGGCCGAAGCACCAGAATCGGTTCCAGCCGCTGTTGCAGACCAAGGACTCGCCTGTGAAAAATCCATTATACTCTCCTATGCCGATAGCTTAATACCAGCATTTGTAATGATTTTATTCATACGAAGTTCATATGTATGAAACTTACGACACTTCTCATGTCCAGATTTAGCAATGGATTCTCTCTCTACTGGATTATCCAATGCCCATTGAATCTTATCTTTCATTTCGGCCTTATTCGTATAGCCTAAAAAGTCTTTTCCCTCCTCAAATCCAAGCTCTTCTATTCCGTCTACCGTAGTATTTGTCAACAAGCATGTTCCAGTAGATAAGATCTCAAAAAATCGCATATTCAAATCATTTTTAATGCTGACATTAAACCCTACTCTAGACCGTATGTAACGTACGGACATGTCTTCAAAGAAACAACTAAAAGAAAACCAGCTATTGGGAAACTCCTTGAACAAAGAATCCAAATAATCAATTCTGTTATTTTGATCTTCTTCGTAGTCTCTCATAAAATGACCTACAAAAGAAACGTCCCATTCTTTTTGTAATGTCCACGTCCCCAAATGTGATTCTTTGTTTGGGTGAACCATCATTTCACTGAGGCTTGGATGGGCCATAGTATTACAAGCCAATGGCAACCATGTAGCTGATTCTATACCATCTGCCCTCATTCGCTCTGCACCCTCTTTTTGAGCGCAATAAACGTACTTGAATTGTTTGGCCTTTTCCTTTCTAAAGTCATACCCCATATGCGTATCAATAGAATAGTAGGCACTATTTTCGGGAGCGGTCCAATTCAAGTCATCTCTGCCATCATCTATATGAATATAAAACTCAGCAGGAGGCAATTTTTTTGAATCATCATCTGGTGGTCTATACCTGCATACGCCCTCTCCCCACCCCAATTGATATTTCACAGCATTAAAGCATAGGGTGGGAGTCCCATTATTTCTTATATCACTATTATAAACAAAAGCTAAGCGAGGATGTCCTTCAATTGCTTGTATGCTTTTCATACAAATCCTCTTGGTGGCTAAGTCCTTTTTTCAACCTATAATTTTTCCACGTATGTCCCGTACAAGTCACCCATTTCTTTAGTCCATGCTTTTTAATAATTGCATTGTTAGTTATCTCTTGATGTATGCCAGAATCCCAATAGCCCTCAAAAACTCGCTTCCCTGTCTGCTGTCCTATATGATGCAAGTATGATGTCCTATTGGCGATTAATTTAAGACCTCGATCACGCAATCGTATCGACAAGTCCAGATCGTCTCCTCCCGGCAAAGCCTCGTCCAATCCCCCTATTTCACGAAAAAGTTTTGTCTTTACAACCAAACACATTCCTATTAAACAAGTAGTTTCTACTATAGATGGTGTTTCTACGTTGAAAAGATTTTGATTTCCCGATACAAAATTACTACATGGACCCACTGCGCCCACTAAGGGATCTTCAAATACATCTATCAAATTCTTCCAAAAGTCTTTTGATTCTGGTATAAAGACCGTGTCGTCATTCATCATACAAAAATATTCTGACTGCGCTGCGTGAATATGATGAAGACCTATATTGATAGACCCCATCCACTTTAAATTCGATCCCGGTTGGACTATCGTTATTGCATCTTCTGGCAAATCCTGTATGATATTTTGAATGCTCTTATAGGATTCTATGGCCGACTCATTATCGATCACCAAGATTTTATAATTGTAATCGGTATGTTCAAATAAAGAGTGAAGACACCAATCCAATTGTTGGTGATTATTATACGTGGGTATGCATATAGATAGAAATGCCATTACCTTTCAAGAGCCTCTATAAGATTGAAGGTCATTGCATCATTAGGCCAATTGGATGTGTATAATTCTTTATTATGCTTTATATACTCTTCGTAATAGGATTCTGATACAAAATCAACATCCCACCTCTTATGTGATGTCTTTATTGAAGTATCAATATATCGTGGGATACCAAACTCATGGCATCTAGTGCAGAAATGAAAATCTTCCCCACATCCAGTAGAATAGAACCACGGTTGGGGGATCTGCTTAAATATATTCATATCCAATAGTATGACGCTAGCTCCAAAAGCTATTGCTCCTCCCACATCTACATTGGTTATCAACTTATTTTTGGGATAATCAAATACTATATCCGATGTAAAAACAGGTTCATTATTAGTGCCTGTTTTTTCTATTATTTTCATTATTACTGGATAAAATGGAGGTCGTGCCGTAAAAGCTAATGCCCCCACCATAGGCAAATTATGCCTCCAAAGATTTAGAAATGTAGAATACTCAAATTTCATATCGGCATCCCACATAAACAAATAATCTGCATCCCATGATAGGGCTTGCTCTACAATCATATCCCTAGCCTTACCAACCAATGACGTTTGCGAATAATCAACTAGGGCAATATCCAACTTCCCCATTCGATCATAATCCTCTATGGTTGGATCTGCATTGGGGTGCAGTGACGGAAGAGAGGGCAGTAAGGCATCGAACTTATCTTTTCCTAGGGAATTTCTGGAAATAGTTCTCTCCCTCAATTGGCCAAAGTACATAAACATATCTTGATACAAGGCAAAGGTTTTTACATCTGGCCCATCGTACCAAGGCATTCCTATGGCCAACTTCATTTTATAAGACCTAATTTCATTTTAATAAATTCGAAATAGGTACCGCCCGTAGCAGGACTATACCTATGTCCATCGTGAGATTTTAAGACATCTTGCGGCGAATCTTCCCAAAAAAGCTTACTACAATCACATCTCATCAAAGTACGAGCCGTAGACTCATTCTTGGATAACATTGATTTGATAATATTAATCATATAAAAATTAGGGGAGGGAGGTCGTTCCTCCCCTCCCCCAATCTATTCTACAGGTTGCGAATAAATACGTGATTGGCATGACCAGTGGCATTTAACTGCATCGTGGCAGCAACAACGGTATCCAATACAACTACAGGACCGTTTGTATCGCCATATCCGATTGAAGTCAAGCCCAATGACGCTATGGTCACAGGTGGACCCCAACAAGTTCCACAATGCTCTACTCCAGCACTGCCCCTACCAGCTACTTGGCACGAAGCCTTATAGCCGTATACCTGCACTCTGCCTACTGCGTTGTTTACAATATCCTCATCCGCAAGACCAATAAATGACCCTGCACTGGTAATCGTCCTCTTAATGGACGTTACGTTGTTATTGCTCCCAACGCTAGCCAGATTCTGTGCAGCCGTAAAAGCAAACACAGGTTGATTATTGGTGCATGTCTGACCACCGACATTCGTAACATTCACGAACACCTTTTCAGCGTCAGACCGATTGACTGTCTGTAGCTGCATGATTAGTTCTCCTCAAATAACTTTTGAATTAAAAAGGTCCACCACTTACAACTGCCGTGAAGATGACTTCGCAGGCAGATGACGCTTCAATCAATACGGTTCCATTTACCGTATCCAGTGAAGTGTTTGTATTTATTACCACCAGTGGATCAGTTGTAAGTTCTTCTTGCGCCGCCACTTGACATGCTAAAATAAAACCAGTTGAAGAAGGCAATAGTGTCATGTGATTTTTATTCGCATCGGGAATGGTAATCGTTCCCGTAATCACTGCATTCTCGCCCACTGGACCATATGAAGATGTAGAATGCGTTAAAGCTGCCATTTTGGTATCTCCTTAAGCCTTATCTGCCTAGTTTAGGTAATACCAGTAAGCTTACCAAGCTTACGACGATTGTTGACAGCAATATTGCCCTGAAAAAGAATCTGGGCAACCAACGCATCCTGATCGATGGGCTTCTGAAAACCCTCATCAGTCATCGCCATATTAGCCTTCGCGTGAACGAAAAGCATGATATGCGAACCATTAAGCATGTACATGTTGCCCGAACCGCAAAAATTGTCCATGACAACCGTAGCACCCTTGAACAGCAGCTTCTCAACGCCAGCATCTGCACCACCCGAAGGGTTGGGTTCATAGCGTACGCGAGGAGCAATCAACGCCTCAAACGATTCGTGAACCGTCTGAGTAGTGACGATGTAATCGGGCGAAGTATTAGAACCCGATTTCCCTTCACCGCAGTCATTCCATACCGTCCGCATATTAGAAATGAGATTAGTAGCGGCTGCTCCAACACTGCTTTGAATCTGACTGCGCCACGAAGTGTTATCTTTCTGATTGATGTCAGCATAGGTCGTATCAGAAGTCGGATCATCTGGACATGCTGCTTCCAAACCCGTCATCTGCTTATTGCTGGAACCCGTTCCATCAGAGAAAACACCAGTAGCAATACCGTCCACCAAACTAAGTTCGGCCTGACGGGATTTTTCCTTCATAATGTCAGCAATCTGTGTCGGACCCATGTTCTGACGAACGGTAAGACCGTCAATAGCGATGCTGACTGCGGCTTGCTTCCACTGATACCATGCCGTGGTAAAGCCGATTGAAGGAGTGATATTAAGAGTATCCAACTGCGAATACCACTTAAATGTACCATTCGTACCCGTCATCACAGGAATGCGAATACGTTCGCCTCCCTGCAATACCTTGATACGATTTCCAGAATTGAACCAATCCAGCGTGGGATTGGCCTGATAAACATTGTCCTGTATTGCTCCCGATGAAAGGATCTCATCCAAGGTCATCGTGAGCAACGGACCATATGTTCTACTTAGGCTACTTTCTCCCGTTGCCATTAGAAAGCTCCATCAAATATTTATTGACCCAAGGCACGAAACGCTTTTAATACGGCACGTTCTGTAACCGTATCCAAGCTGTCTCCTTCCCTATAGATCGATTGATTGTCAGGCGCACGATGTGACGACTGGTCTATAGTCCTCGCATTGGCCGCACGAGCCACGCGATTCGATATGCCACCCCGTCCTTCCGTAGCACCACGATTATATGCATCTTCAAGAAGATTATCGAAATGATAGATTTTGTACAGTTGCGTCGGTGTGATTCCTTTGTCTTTGGAAAGCATATCCGAGTACAACTCACGAACTCCATCATATATGTCGGGGTTCCATACAAACTCTCCCCCCTCCATATGGCCAAAGTTATCTCCCCACGCATCGACACCCTCATTAATGGTATCTACCGTGTATTGATAGGCTTCACGATCCACTTCCTGATCTTCAAGATCTTGGCGAGACACATACCCCATCTCATCCAATAAAGCTTGAAATGCTTCTTGCTGCTGCTTGGGAATACGATTCACTAATGCCCTACGACGCTCCGTATCTGCATCAACCTGTTCGGGCTGATCTTCCGTCAATGCTTGCTCTAAATCATTCAATCTACCTTCAAGGTTATTATTCGATTGACCCTGTTGGGAGATCGTGCGTTGCATCTCACGAAAAGCTTGTGCGCCACCGGGGATATTATGAGCGTTATCCTCCAAGTATTGAAGCACTTGGTCCCTGCCAGCAGATTTCTCCCCCGTAGTATCGGAATTGGAGTTTCCATTAGAAGCCGCATCCGATCTGGGGTTAGTGGCAGACGCGGTTGCTCCCCCGCGTCGAGCATCCATAGCCGTATCGATCTCACTTAACCGTTGGGACGCCTCCATCTGCTGTAAAGCATCAGCAGGGTTATCCATGGCTGGATCTATCGGTATAGTTGCCTCAGTCATTATACATCTCCTTATCCATCATCATAGGTAAAAGAATCTTTAGCCTTCTCCATCACATCTTTTTTGCGATGGATGTCGTCGATCTTTTTACCCCGTAGCTTGGATGAAGGGCGAATAGCAGTGGGATTACCCGAATCCCAATTACGCCCTCCATGCTTCCTATCTCCCGACTCATGCACATTAAGTGCATTCATCACATCTTTCTTCTGCCTACGTCCAGTAATGTCGCAATCTAAGGACTCATCATAATATTCCTCAAAAGGCACAAAACTTTTGAGGGCATTCATGGGAAACATACGCTCTGTTTCCTCGCCACAATCCTTGCACGTATAGCTACGCTCTTCAAATAAAGCGAACCTCTCCTCTACCTTTTCACAGGCCTTGCACTTAAAATCATATAATTTTTGACCTTGTTTCATTATCTACGAGCGCGTCTTCCTTGCGTTTGTCCAGCCAAAATACTTCTAAATTGCTGACCGTAGTCTTTCAATATTCTATTTACTATCACTTGCGGTAGCTTTTGCGCTCCAGAACCTCCCACGGTAGTCTCTAGCTGTCCTTGGCCGGGACGAACCCTAGGTCCACCTTCTGCTCTGTCAGCTTGAGACGTAAGGTCGGCGTGTATTTTTGACAACTCCTGCTTTGAAGCCCTATCTCCTCCTTGGGCCTTTTGAAGTAGGGTATCTATTTGATCCCGCACCTGCTTTTCCTCTACATTAAACCTAGCCTGTCCACCACCATATTGATCACCCGCAGCATACATCTTTTCATCCTTACCCCTTGCTCCTATGGCCCCAGCCCTTTGCGCCCCTGCTTCCATCGTGCCTTGTAATCTTGCTGCGGCAGGACTATATCCCCCTCCCGCTACTCCTCCAGACTTCTGAAAATCACCAAAACCCATGGCCCTTGATCTACCTACTCCACCTAATGCCGCTGGCAAACGAGCCTGATCAAGGGTTAATGGCGGTTGCGGAGCAGCCTGAGGGGGTCTTTGGGGTGCCGACTGCGTTGGCCTAGAACCCTCCTGTCCTGCTGAACCTCTCTGTGGTCCCGATCTTGGTCCTTGTTGTATAGGAGGTTGACCCGCAGGAGGCATTGCACCAGAAAACCCCGCCGATTCCATTAACTTCTTACGCTGAGCAGCCGTTACCGCACCTCCTGTGGCCACAGGAGGTCTTTGGAAGTCTCTACCTTGTCTTGGATCAACACTTGGTCCCCCTTGGGCTACCTCACCACCGCGACGTACCCCTGCTGCTGCTGGGGCCGTAGGTGAAGCAGTTAAAGGTTGCGTTAAGGGTGACGTTGGCTGCATAAGACCTACACTAGGCTTTGCAACCTCAGGTGCTGGCTGTCTCCGTTGGACGTTTCTACCCTCTATGCCACCTCTTCCAGAAGCCAGCCAACTGCCAGCCCTACCTGCCAGCCCTTTCAATCGATCTAGTCTACTTTTGGCTTGTGGGGCTGCTATACCCGACTCTTCCCTCGCCTGTTTGCCTAACCCCCTCCTGAAAGCTTCATTGGTAGAAGCCCGCACATCCTCTCTACTCCGAATCCCCTCTGGTCCTCCTCGCAAAGACCACTTATTATCAAATTGTGAAGCAGGAGCTTCCGTCCCTACGCTCATATCCCCTTGCAAGCCACCCGCCCCCTGCTTCCTTTCTGCTACAAATCCTCTGATTTCATCAGCTAGAGGACCGCCACTAAGCCCCTTTAGAAACTCTTCCAACTTGTCTAGGTCGCTTTTCTTCGACTTACTCGACTTACTCGCCTTACGTTGTTGTCTGGTAGCCATGATATACCCCTAGTATTTGCGCTTGGATTTGGGCTTGGAAGATTTGGTTACTTTCTTCTTTTTCTTCTTAGCGTATGCTTTGGCCTGTGCCATCCCCTTAGAGGAATAGGCAAAATGCTTTGATCCTACTTTTGGCATAATTATCGTCCTTCCACATTCTGACGGGGCGGTGATGGCGCACCCTGCCCTTGCGTACGTTGGGCATCTCCTAAAATATTGCTGGGTGTCTGTGGAGGCTGTCGCATCATACTCGGATTTACTGCACCGCTCGGTACTCTTGCCCCACCCCTCGCGCCGCCGGGAGCCTGTCCCGGTGCCGCCTGAGCCTCAGGCGCAGCAGGATTAATGACCTCCTTGGCGGGTTTATCAAGGAAGGGAAGGATACGCTCTGGATCATGGATCTCATAACCTCGCACCAACAGCAACCGAACCAATTCACCCAGATTAGGAGGTTCTCCATAAATCTGCTGAATCTTATCTGTTAAACCACCCATTAAGTTGATCAAGTCCAGATACTGCTTACGCTCTAAGGCTACAGCCTTTGCCCCAGAAGTTATGTCGATCTCAAAATCATATTCACCCTTTGCCATATCCTCTGTAATGGATACATACTCATCGGCATTAGGGTCTATAAGAAAAATTCTCTCTGGCTTGAACTCTGTCGTAAGTTGCCAGAACTTCATCGCCTTACGAACTTGGAAGTACTTAAAAGCCTGTGCGCGTTCATCCTCTCTGGCCGAATTACGCTTATCCATTATATTGGCTTCAGTAGCCGTATCGCTCTGGGGCAATGCTACGGGTTGAGGAGTACCCGCACTGCGATCAAACATTGTTTGAACCATGTTGAGCAACTGGCCCTTGTCGCTCTGCACATCCCCAAACTGCACCGCTTGCACAGCACGACCCTGTGACTCTACCAGCCCCTCTACCTCAAAAGCTTCCATGTCATCCGCTTGAAGGATGTCATTGATCTCTGTATCTGACACATAACGTGGATCATAGAGAAAGAGATTCTTCTGCTTGCGTATGACCGACAGGAAAGAGTCCAGTATCTCATTTACCAGTGACTGCAACGCATCCCCTCCCGCCAATAGAAGCGGAGGCTTATTGAACCACGTAGTCAATGAATTATTAAAGTTCAAGACCTCACAGGGGAACCCCTCTACGTGCCTGAAAGGCCAATCTTCTTCATAGCGAAAGAACTTATTGTGAGAGGGGGAGAAGTTGAGAAATAGGTTGGAGCGACTGCCCTGTCCTATGACCATATTCCTTGCATAGATCTCATACCCCTCTACCATGCCAAAATCATCTATTTCATAGATGTTGTCTTGCTCAGGGGCATTGGCAAACCGTAACTCTTCCGATGGTTCCAAGTCGGCGGTATTATAGAGGGAATCGTCTGCCATCATCTCGTCTATATGGCGCACGTATCTAAAAGCCACCCACTTGGCATCATGTATGCCATCAGAGGCAAAGGGGTCCATGAGAAAGTCACCGGGGTTCCACCTTCGTCCATAGGGAGCTTCCCATTTTATAGACGTATGCTCTCCCGCATCTCCCCTGTCCAAAATTATTTGATGGTCTTGAATGTGGGATTCTAAGATAGCCTGAAAGCGAGGGTCGAGGTCGGGCTGCTGAAGGAACTCTGTATGGACCGCAATATGCTCTTCGTGACTCTGTTCAGCGGTGACCGTCGTTATCTCACCCGAAGTGAGAAACAGCGACTCTGTATTGGGATCATCCATCACCTTGCCGGGGTTCAAAAGCTGGCTGGTGACGATATCCGTCTCCAAGTCCATGGTGTAGCCAACCTTAGTAACACCCCAAGGACTGAGAAAAGCATCCAATAAAACCCGCTTATCCTGCTCCAACTGCCCCGTTTCACGATACCAATAATCGCTTATCTTAGCGACAAATCGCTCTTGACCTACACCATCTTTATTGAAAGGAGTTATTTTAAACTTGGGATCGTGCGCGGCTATATTAGAGACACTCTGGTCGATCCACCCATAGATCAAATTAGTTTTGATCCTCGTACCGGGATCGCCCGTTAAAGACAGGTCTTCCAAGTCCTTTTCTCGCTCAGTAGCCGCTTGCATATTGTACTGATCGAGTAAGACCTGTGAAGCATCGAAAAAAGGTCGGTAGAAGTCCGTAGCGTGTTGAATCCTACGCTTCCACCACTCCAATTGATGTTCGCGTTTATTTGGATAAGATACCGGCATAATATTAATATGTTTCCATTAGGTATAGTTTGTCAAGTAGTAATAATTCTTGGTAGTTACTATTCTACACTACTATAATGCTGGTCATAAGGAATAGGATCGTGTGACCCTATGATAGGAGCCTCCCTAACGACTCTTTTACCCTGCCTACGCAACTTGCTTCTGTGCATCAACTCTTCAAAAGTATATGTCCTAGCTCCCCATGGATTATCTTCGTCAGGTAGCGGCTTGCCGGGCGTAAGCTCTTCCAACATAATACCCAGCAAAGAAAAACAATCTACCTCATCATCATGCTTCCCCACGGGGAAATTGGTTAACGTCTGCAACACCTCTTGTGTCCAACGCCTCTTAGAAGGAAACAAGATCATCTTCTGCTGCGCCCTCCCCTGAATAGCTCTAGCTCTAACTGTCTTATCCTTACTCGGCGTATACTGCTTCCTATAGCAATAAGCGTCACGCTCCTTCATCCGCTGTGATAAGTAAGGACCAACAGAATTCAAGATCTGACCACGCTCCTCCCCCCACTGCGTGATCTTCCACTTCTTCATCATATCGATGACCGACTCAATCCATTCCTGTGGCTTAGCTCGCTTCTTCCAAAAATCAGCCACATAAATACGGTCATATGGATCTACTGCAAAAACGACATGCACCGTATAATCCGCACCAGAACGCTCTGATGTTGCATAGTCACTAGTACCATAAAAACGCAACGTAGTATGAGGAGGGAGATGCTCATACATATCAAACCAGTCTATGTGGAAAAAGGCTCCTTCCGCACGGGTAGGCTCCTGCTGGTAAAGTGCGTGATACTCTCTTTCCCCCAAGACCCCACGAATTTCTTTTAACGCTTTCTCATCATACCATCCCGGCCAGAGAGCCTTACCCTTGTCCCTACCCAAAGGATCGTCATCCATCGCTTCTGCCGCAAGCTTCAATACCTCCCAATCCCGTACCTCCTCCGTATCATCCATCTGCTGAATCAGCCTACCACTCAAGTCGTCGTCATGCCAGCGTGTTTGGATGACAATGATCTTTGCATTAGGCTGCAAGCGAGTAAAGGCCGTAGAGCGATACCACGCCCAGACCCTCTCTCGCTCCGATAACGAATCTGCCTCCTCACGATTCTTAATAGGATCATCTATAATGAGTAGGTCTGCTCCTCGTCCCGTGGCTGCCGTGCCAACACCCACCGCAAAATACTCACCCCGATAATCAGCAATACGCCACTTATTAGCGGCAGTAGCATCCTGAGAAAGCTTCTTCCCCTCAAAAATCTTTTGATACTCTTCGCCGTTGACGATCTCCCTAACATCACGACCAAAATCCGTAGCTAGCTCCTGACCATATGAAGCATGTATTATAGATGAATTAGGATTGCGACCCATAAACCATGCCGGGAATCTGCGACTAGCCAACTCACTTTTGCCATGTCTAGGCGGCATAAAAATCATCAAACGATGACACTCACCCGACTCCACCTCTTGGAGCTTTTCACAGATAACATGATGATGATCCGCTACTACGAACTTGGGGAAGGTAAACGTAGTGAAATCTAGCAACGTATCATAGGCCGACTCCCGCTCTAAAAGAATCTCAGCCGCTTGCTGTGCAGGATCTCTCACAATAACGTAGTAACCGTCTTACCATGCTCATCCTCCTCATACACCACCCGCTGGTCCTCATCCGTATGCGGCTCTACCTTTTCACCTAATTTTGGGAATATTTTTTTAACGGAAAATGAACCCAACGATTTCTTGACCCTTTGATACTCTTCCATTGTTTCACGTGGAATACCCGCCAAACCATACACCGCGTCTATCCATCTATTACTATTCATATTCCCTCTTTGCAAAGTCACTTTTAGGCAACAAAAGACCCATCGCATGAATCATACGGTTCTTTCTCTCCCTTGACATAATAGAGTCGCAATCCCTCAAATACATATCCACAACGCCCAATGCCTCCCCAACAGTAGGCTTCACCTCTGTAGATTCAAGCAACCTATCCAGATTGCTCATCCAACATCACCACCTCTCCTATCTCAGAAACCTCCGACTCAACAGACAACGCCGCCTCCGTCTTACGCTTCTGAGCAATCATCATCAACTCCTCCCTACTTAACTCCTCCAAAGGACGATCTATCTTACTATGCGTCATCGCCACCTCCTTAGGAGCGTGGAATCCCAAAATCTTACACCGCTGCTCTACACACCACGAAATTTTGTCTAACCACTTGGCATCCCCAGAACTTGAAGCCTCCTTCTGTGTTACCGTCCTAGGATTGACCTTCTCGTCATAATGCGTAGTACGGCGATGCTCACCCTTCGATGCCTCATACGCCTCCCATGCCGCCCTCTCAATCTCGTCAATCTTAGCCAACTGCTCCATCTTAGCCGATCTAAAATCATACGAAGCACCATTGTGCCACTCATCACGCAACTTACGCAAATCTACCTCTATAGTACTCAGACTAACCTTCAACTCCTTCGCCATCTCCGCTTGCTTCATACCCCGCAAATACATCGACGATAAAAGCTGCCTGTCAAACATTCTTTGCATCCTACTCCGCTTAATCGTGTTCATACCCATACTATCCTATACGTGAAGCGTACCACCCTCCAAAATTAAAGAAACTTCCTTGTTAGAAGCCGTACGACCCAATACCGTAGGCAAAATATCAGCCAACCTGAAAAACTTATCAAAATCACCCAACTCCGAAGCAATACCCAACGTCTCTAACGAAATACCCTCCTCGCCTAACTCATCCCGCAATACCTTGATAATGTCATCCGCCGCCGAAATCATCTTTACTATATTACGACTGTCCATCCAAAACCACCTCTCTAATATAACCGCGATAATGCGGATAATACTCTAATATACTATACCACAACAAGCGCAACAAGCCAAATATGACTTTTTAGACCAAAAATGATACGCTTGGTAGGAGTGCCATATATTATAACAAAAATCGTAAGTCGGGGATGACGTTTGCGGAGGGGGCCAGATGCCGGGGCCATGGCGCGGGAAGCCGCCTAAGCTCCGAAGGAGCCGCGTGGGCTTTTTCCCCGTCGTTGAGGGGTCAAATGGCAGCGGACCCTGCATAGACTCAGCGACCTTTTCGCGCATCCCTAAAGGCTTCAGCCTTTAGTGTGTCATTGCTTTGTTGGAACTCTTCTAAAAAGCTAAAGCTTTTGTTATTGGGAGGCTGAACCATGGGGTGGATGGTTGTTGGGAACTATGGGGTGGATGGTTACCAGACCTAACTCCCTCTCTCTGCTACTCAGAGAGGGAGTAATGCGATGACCCCCTCTCTCTGCTTCTCAGAGAGGGGGTAGGCTGATTTCTTGGAGGACTGCTTACAGAAAACTTGTTTTCTGTAAGTAGTCCTCCAAGTCAACTCTTGTCAAGAGGTTGTAGTAAATAACTTGTTATTTACGAAACCTCTTGACAAGAGTTGGTAGGGTGCCGTAAGTTTGGGGTCCGATCATCGCAACTCTGTGTTGGTCGGTTGTATTGCAGTTCACCCCGTGAAAGTCCCAAAGGGACTGAAGGGAGCTTCAAATGGCTAAGTTTAGCCTGTCCAGCCTCAGCAAAGCTGAGGAGTCGAAAGTTCGTAAGTCCGATTCAAAGAATCGGATGAAACTCGAAACAGCGGCTTTGCCGCTGGACAGTAGCAAACCGACGATGAATCTGCTCCTGAAGGGAGCAGAACTGGCTGAGTTCAGCAAAGCTGAAAGGGACCTGCTGGATCAAGCCTCTGGCTTGATCTGCCGGGGAGAAGCTTGGAGCGTCATCGGAAAGGTTAAAGACGCCATCAAAGATGGCGACACTGCACTATCCAAAGCTGAGCTTTGGTCGTTGATGGCTTTGGCTGAGGGCCGAAGCGAACTTCCAAGGTCTTCTAAGAAGACCTCCAAGACTCCAAAGGAG
>Ga0208450_1000456_pt1 | contig 22545 bp, 19 predicted proteins | sample MalvireepMed_908_FD_184249 | JGI IMG/M metagenome (GOLD analysis project Ga0208450, IMG submission 184249) | Marine viral communities from the Global Malaspina Expedition - Malaspina viral metaG DeepMed_908 (SPAdes) (version 2) | ecosystem: Environmental > Aquatic > Marine > Oceanic | place... | reverse complement strand
CTCCAGTGGCCACGGAACTTGAAGTAAAGCTGACCCTATCGGAATCCGCACAGTCCCGGGCCTTCGAGTGGCTCAAAGGTCAACCGGGTGCAAGCGAAGGTCCGGTTAAAACACTGGTCAATCGTTACTATGACACCCCGAATGCTGCGTTGAATCAGGCCCGTGCCGCGTTGCGAGTCCGTCAGGCCGGTGGTCGCTACATCCAGACCTTGAAAACCCAGGGCGAGTTCGTAAACGGAGCCCATCGCCGCCAGGAGTGGGAGTGGGATCTGCCGGGGCCGGATCTGGATCTTGAGCTTCTGGAACAGACTCCGTTGAGATCTGAGGTCGACCTTGGCGAACTGGAACTGGTTTTCGAGACCAACTTCCAGAGGCGCATTATCATGCTGGAGCAAGCAGAGTCCGTCATTGAGGTCGCTCTGGACTCAGGCGAAGTGGTAGGCGGAAAGCAGGCAAGGCCCCTGTATGAAGTGGAATTTGAGCTGAAAGCGGGCGAGCCGGCAGCGCTGCTTGAAAATGCCCGCGCGCTCGCACAAGCCGTTCCGGTATTTCTTAACCTTGTGAGCAAAGCCGAGCAGGGCTACTACCTTGCCGGAATCTACCGCCCGTCCCTGGCATTGCCAGCTTCAGGGTTCAGCTCGCTATCCTTTCTGCATTACCTGAGTCTGGCCTGGTTAACCGGTGATACGATGCGTCTGCCCGCCAGCACGCTTGCGGAGATTGAGCGGCAGGCGGAAGCGGTCGGGCTAGTGCCGGTGTGGAGGCCGGTAGCCAGGGCACTGGAAGACGGTATTGCCGTGGCGAGCCTGGTTGAGCAGTTTCCTGAGTTCGGCCAGTTGCAGTTAGCGCTCGCTGCCGCCGGCTGAAGGATTTTCTTCAGGCTTCTCGGTGACGGCTTTCTCGTTTTGCTCATGCATGGCGCGCCACTGCTTGAGAAACTCCCGATACCGGTCAAGCGCTTCCTCTACCACTGACACCTCCGGCGTCTCGCTGGAGCGCACCAGAACAATCAGCCCCTTGCCCTCAACTTCGGCGTTGGTATCCGGGTGGCAGATTACCTCGTTGTCGTGATCAATGTAGGCCAGAGCAGTTCCTATTCCGTGGCGAACCAGAGCGCTGACAATATCCGCCCAGGTAAGATCATCCAGTTCCAGGTCGTAGCGGTGGGGGTGGTCACGCTCGTAGTTGAACATGTCTTCCAGCACTTTCTCTGAACCCGGCGCCACCACGGCGCGCACCATGATTTCCGGATAGGTTCGAACCGGCCGTATGATGGTTCTCACCCCCAGGGCCTTGAAGCGATCCCGGTTGGCATCACTCACGCATTCCACGGTGGTTTTGCCGCCAAGGTTGGACTCTGCCAGCCGGTGGGCGATATCGAAGGTCAGGCTATCGGAGAAAGGGTCGGACTCGTCGGCCGCGAGCACAATCACGTGCCTGGCGCTGCCAGCGTGGACGGATTTCAGCGCTTCCGGATCATTGCCTGCACCGTGGAAGTGCACCATGCCGCAATCCCGAAGCTCTGCCGGCAGGCCGCCGGGAAACTGTCGGGTCAGCAGCATGATCGGTACCGTGTGGTACTCCGGTATTGACCGAATCTGGGTGGCGAAGCGCATGAAGTATTGTTCGCCACCGGTGCGTGGGGTGTTGATGATTACGATGTGGTCTTTCATGTTGTAAATCCAGCGTCCGGAGAGGATTCGTTCACGGCGGTAGAACCGGTATTCAATATAGTCGCTGACAATCAGCGTGAGCAGGGTGATGGCGGCTATAAACATAAGCGCCACAGTGCTGATGCGCCCGATGGTGGTTACCGGCACGTAGTCACCATAGCCTACGGTGACCAGTGTGGTCATTGTGAGCCACACGGCTTCAAAAAAGCTCAAAGGCTCCGCAGCCCAGAGAATCAATATCTGCGCGGAAACCAGTGCGCCAAGGGCGAGGAAAAGGCGCTTGATCCGTTTCCGGATCAGGCCACCCATCGGCAGGTGTGGCTGCGAGTGTTCCGGGTTCAGCGGGCGACGATTGCGCATCATGGAGTGGGGCTGCCTGTTCAGTCCGTGGCAAGTTCGTTATACAGTACCGGAAATATATCAGAGAGACAGGGGTTTGCGTTATGTCTGAGCCTATGGGTTCGTTACCAGCGGAGCTGTCGCCGGCGGATGTTGCCGAGGCCTGCGCCCGCAGTGTGTTTCTGGCCCAGACGCTGGAACGTTATCCGGAGCAGGTTCAGGCGGCCGTTAAGGCCCGCCCGCTGACCGAACCCACCACAGAAGCGTGGCTGAAACAGCGCTGGGGCGATTTCCTGGCAATCGTTGATTCAGAGCCATCGCTGCATGCAGCCCTTCGCCAGTACCGTCGGGAAATCCAGTTCCGCATTATCTGGCGTGACCTGATGAACTGGGCAGATCTGAACGAAACCATGCTGGCCACCAGCGCCTTTGCCGACGTGGCCATTGATGGCGCTCTCAGCTGGCTTTATGAAAAGACCTGTGAGGAATTCGGTACCCCCATGGGTCGTGACCCGGTGACCGGTGCCCACGTGCCCCAGAAAATGGTGGTGCTGGGTATGGGCAAGCTCGGCGGTCGGGAGCTGAATGTTTCCTCGGATATCGACCTGATCTTTGCCTTTCCCTCCAAGGGGGAAACCGAAGGTGGCCGACGGGCCCTGGATAACCAGCAGTTTTTCATCCGCCTTGGCCAGCGACTGATTCAGGCGCTGGACCAGATTACGGCGGATGGTTTTGTGTTCCGGGTGGACATGCGCCTGCGGCCCTACGGCCAGAGTGGTGCCCTGGCACTGAGTTTCGCAGCACTGGAAACCTACTACCAGGACCAGGGTCGGGACTGGGAGCGCTATGCCATGGTCAAGGCCCGGGTAGTGGCCGGCGACCAGCGGGCAGGGCAGGTGTTGATGGAAAGCCTGCGGCCCTTTGTTTACCGCAAATACATCGACTTCAGCGCCTTCGAATCCCTGCGCACCATGAAAGACATGATCAGCCGGGAAGTGCGCCGCAAGGGGCTGGAGAACAACATCAAACTGGGCAGTGGCGGTATCCGCGAGATCGAATTCGTGGTGCAGGCTTTCCAGCTGATCCGCGGCGGCCGAGACCGGGAGCTGCAACAGCGGGAATTGCTGAACATCCTCAGAGAACTGGAAGAGCTGGAGCTGCTGCCATCCGCCGTTGTGAAGGAGCTGCGTGAAGCCTACGTGTTTCTGCGCAACCTGGAGCATGCCTTGCAGGGTATGGAAGACAAGCAGACCCAGGTTCTGCCAGACGACGAACTGTCGCAGGCCCGGGTTGCGCGCATTATGGAGTTTGATGACTGGGCCGCCTTCCAGCATGCGCTGGATGAACACCGCAACCGCGTGGCCCGGCACTTCGCCAACATCATTGCGACCGAGGACGAGGAAGGCGATTCCGAAAACGGCGTTGATGACGGCTGTTACGAGCTCTGGCTGGCAGAAATGGAAGAGCCCGCCGCTATAGAGTGGCTGGCGGAAAAGGGCTTCGAAAACCCGGAAGACAGTTACAAGCGCCTGGCGAGCCTGCGGGACAGCCGAACCGTTCAGACTCTGCAAACCCAAGGCCGCAAACGCCTCAACCAGTTCATGCCGTTATTGCTGAACGCGTTGATGGATGTTGAGAATGCGTCGGAAACCCTCGACCGGGTATTGCAGCTGGTAGAGGCCATTTTGCGCCGCACCGCCTACATGGTGCTGCTGGTGGAAAACCCCGGCGCGCTTACGCAGCTGGTGCGCCTGTGTAGCGACAGCCCCTGGATTGCCCGCCAGCTGGCAGAAACCCCGCTGCTGCTGGACGAACTGCTGAATGCCGAGAGCCTGTACAGCCCGCCTGCCAAGGAAGAGCTGCAGGACGACCTGCGCCAGCAGATGCTGCGCATTCCCTACGAAGACCTGGAAGAACAGATGGAGGCCTTGCGCTATTTCAAGAAGGCCCATGTGCTGCGGGTGGCCGCGTCTGAGCTTAAGGGCACTTTGCCGCTGATGAAGGTGAGCGATTACCTCACCTGGATTGCCGAAGTGGTGCTGGACCATGTGGTGGATGTGGCTTTTTCCAACCTGATCAGCCGTCATGGTTATCCGCGCCGGGCCGATGGTTCGGCGTGTGACACAGACTTCGCCATCATCGGTTACGGCAAATTGGGTGGCATTGAGCTCGGGTATACGTCAGACCTGGATCTGGTGTTCGTGCACCAGGCCGATCCGCAACTGGCCACCGATGGTGACAAGCCCATCGACAACGCGGTGTTCTACACCCGCCTGGGCCAGCGCATTGTGCACATTCTCAGCACCCAGACGCCCTCAGGCCAGCTTTATGAAGTGGATATGCGCCTGCGGCCATCCGGGAATTCCGGTTTGCTGGTGAGCACACTGCAGGCGTTTGAAAAATATCAGCAGAACGATGCCTGGACCTGGGAGCACCAGGCCCTGGCCCGGGCCCGTGGCGTGGCCGGCTGCCCGGATACCCTTCAAGCCTTTGAGGATATTCGCCACCAGATTCTGTGCGCACCAAGGGATAAAACCGCCCTGCGCCAGGAGGTGGTGGAGATGCGGGAGAAGATGCGCAGCAGTCTCGGTACCCCGGAAATCCGGCGGAATGAGGTGTTTCACATCAAACACGATGCCGGCGGTATTGTGGATATCGAATTCATGATGCAGTACCTGATGCTGGCCTGGAGTGCTGAACACCCGGAGCTGACCCAGTGGAGCGACAATATTCGCCAGATGGAAGAGCTGGGCCGTGCCGGTGTATTGCCGGTGGAGGACACAGAGAAGTTGCGGGCAGTGTACATCACCCTGCGTTCGACCATTCATCGCAGGGCGCTGCAAAACCTGAACAGCCAGGTGGAGGGTAGTGCCTTTCAGGAAGAGCGTGACTACATCCAAAGTATGTGGAAAAAAGTGACGCTTGAGTAGCAAGCTAAATTTATTTCTGTCCGGCTTTCCTGCTAGAATGCTGGATCCCCGAAAACCGCTTATTCAGGAGCACTGTAAAGATGTCGATGGCTGATCGCGATGGCCTTATCTGGCTGGATGGTGAAATGGTTCCCTGGCGAGAAGCCAAAACCCATGTACTCACTCACACCCTGCATTACGGCCTTGGCTGCTTTGAAGGCGTGCGTGCCTACAACACCGCGAACGGCCCGGCCATTTTCCGCCTGAAAGAGCACACCGACCGCTTGTTCCGCTCGGCCCACATCCTGAACATGAAGATGCCGTTCACCAAGGAAGAGCTGAACGAAGCCCAGTGTGCTGCGGTTCGTGAAAACAATCTGGACGAAGCCTACCTCCGCCCGATGGTGTTTCTGGGCTCCGAAGGCATGGGTCTGCGCGCTGACAACCTGAACAGCCACGTGATGGTCGCCGCCTGGAGCTGGCCCTCGTACATGTCGCCGGAAGCCAAAGAGCTGGGCATCAAGGTGCGCACCTCTTCCTACACCCGCCACCACGTGAACATCACCATGTGCAAGGCGAAGGCCAACGGCAACTACATCAACTCCATGCTGGCCCTGAACGAAGCCATCTCCGGCGGCGCGGAAGAGGCCCTGTTGCTGGATAACGAAGGCTACGTGGCTGAAGGTTCTGGCGAGAACATCTTCATCGTACGCGACGGCGTGCTGCATACCCCGGAATTGACCTCCTGCCTGGAAGGCATCACCCGCGCCACGATCCTCGACTTCGCCCGCGACATGGGCCTGGAAGTTCGCGAGCGCCGCATTACCCGCGACGAAGTCTACATCGCCGAAGAAGCCTTCTTCACCGGCACTGCGGCCGAAGTACTGCCGATCCGTGAACTGGATGGCCGTCAGATTGGCGAAGGCAAGCGTGGACCGGTTACCGAGAAGCTGCAGGCGAAGTATTTCGCGGCGGTTAAGGGTGAGCTGCCGGAGCATTCGGATTGGTTGACGCTGGTTAACGCTTAATTCCGCCATAGTCCTGGGTAAAAGGATTGGAGAATCATGTCGAGTCAAAGTATTGGTCGAGAAGTCTTTGAAGTGCAGGCCGAGGCCTTGCGCGCAACGGCAGAAAAGTTGAGCCAGGAGTTTGATCGGGCTGTAGACATGATTCTGTCAACGTCCGGTAGGGTTATTGTGTCTGGCATGGGGAAGTCCGGGATTATCGGTAACAAGATTGCGGCTACACTGGCCTCTACCGGCACCCCCAGCTTTTCTGTGCATCCTGCGGAAGCCTATCACGGCGATTTGGGGATGTTTACGGCAGATGATGTTGCCATTTTGATCTCATACAGTGGTGAAACAGAAGAGGTGATACGCCTGGTTCCCTCATTGCGCCATTTCGGAGTCAAGATCATTGCCCTGGTGGGCAATCCTGAATCGACATTGGGGCGCAACAGTGACCTTGTTTTAGATGTGTCGGTGGAGCGAGAAGCTTGCCCAAACAACCTGGCACCAACTACCTCCACAACAGTAACGTTGGCGATGGGCGATGCTCTGGCAGTTGCCTTAATCGAGCGCCGCCAGTTTAAACCGCATGATTTTGCTGTTTTCCACCCCGGCGGGAGCCTTGGGCGGCGATTGCTCACGCGTGTGAAAGATGTGATGCATACCGATCTGCCGATATGCACATCGCGCGATAGCATGAAGGAAGTGATCATGACCGCAAGCCAGGCGGGATTGGGGCTTGCTGTTGTGGTCGATGATGGCGAAATAAAAGGTATTATCACCGACGGCGACCTTCGCCGGGCGTTGTTCAATCATGACTCGCTTGATGGTTTAACAGCAGAAAGCGTGATGACTCGCAGCCCAATGCTGATCAACGAGAATGAGATGTTTGCTGACGCAGAGAATATCATGCTGAAAGCGAGTATCACTTCTCTTTTGGTTGTTAGTGAGCAAGGGGCTTTAAGTGGGGTGTTGAAGCTGCAGGATGCGGGTAGGGTTGTTTGAGTGTTCTCTATGGGCTTCTCTAGGAGAGTCTGCGCCCACATTTCTAAGTGTGAAGAGTCGTTAGTTAAACAATGTGGGTCCCTGTTATGTCAATTCTTTTTACCTTAGGGCTTTACCAGACTCGTAAGCCTGAACGTTGGCAATCCAAGCACAAGGTATTTTTTTATTTGAGCCAGTCTTTGAGGTCGCTCGGAATTGATAGCTGTTTTCTATGTAATCCTGCATCGGTAAAAGAGCGCTTTATTGAAAGTGAGGCCGAGTACTTTTTTGAGGGTGAAAAAGATCTTGTTCAGTTGTTGGACGAAAAAAACATAACCCACCTGGTTATTTGGGGAGGGCGAACAGATGCTGACGAACGTATTCGGAAAGAAGTTGGTGACCGTGTAAGAGTCATCTATGGCGAGTATGGCTGGTTCCCTCAGTCCCAACATTGTTACTTTAGCCCTAATGGCACCAATGCAGATGCGGATCTTTGGAACGAAGGATTAGCCGAGCATAAATTGGATCGTCGTCGTTTCCTTTTTGCTCGCCGAAAACTGTTATTCTCAATGCTGGGGTGGCGAGGGATGGTTTCCCCGCCGGAGTTTTTCCGGCAGTGCTTCTTCGATGTCCAAAAGAAAATATTTGTTCCTTTACAGGATGAGCAGGATACAAATATTGTTCTTTCTTCGCCGGTCAAAACTATGTCGGCTTTTGTCGAGGGCCTGTCATCCACGTACCCGGATCAAAAATTCCTGGTGCGTGCCCATCCAAGGGCTCATTATGAGTCACTCCCAAAGTTGCCCAATGTCGAGTATCAGTCGCCAGCGGTAAACCCTTTTAAGAGTTATAAAGAATACGGTGGCGTGCTCGGTATTAACTCGACCATGCTGTTGCAGTTTGCTCTGCTTGGATTGCCAGTTGCAGGAATTGGCGAAGGGGTTGCCTCCCATAGTGGCGTATATACCGACTTGGACTGGTACGACCTTCCGCAGGATATCAGCTTGCTTGGCTCCGATCCTGATGCAGCGGCTAAAGTTATTGATTATATGCTTCGCGTTAAACAAGTCAATCTTCCAGATCTTCGTAGTCCAAAGTACGTGAAACAAAGTTATATTTATCGACTGCTTACATCCTGATATCAAGTAGAAAATTTTCCTGCTAGTGATCCAAGCCTAAGTAATAAGGCTTAATCGTACTTGGGGGCTCTTTTGGCAACAACTCTAGTCATCGTTTCATTCAATAGCTTTAAAGTGATTGAGCAATGCCTGGGCGGCGTCATAGACGCTGGAAACCTCGGTGTGATTATCGTCGATAACGGCAGCCCGGATGGCAGTGCGTCAGCGCTGTCAGCTCGCTTTCCGTCTGCGGAGGTAGTTGCTCTCGTGCAGAATATTGGATATGGCCGAGCTGCTAACAAAGGATTTGAGCGAGTAGAAACAGAATATGCGCTCCTGCTTAATCCAGATATTGTTGGAGACATGGAAACGATTCAGCGACTGGAGCAGCGCATGGGCGGCTTGTCCGGTGATGTGGCCATTCTTGCGCCAGCGGTTAATCCCCGGGATTTTCGGAGGGATGGGCTTGTTGAGCGGGATTGGGTTATTGGTGCCGCGCTGTTATTTCGCATGCAGTCTTGGGCAGATGTGGGTGGTTTCGATGAGAATATTTTTCTCTTCTCTGAGGAAACAGACTTATGTATGCGAATTAAAGAAGCGGGTAAAAAGATATTCTTGGATTCAGATGTCTATATTGAGCACCTGTCAAAGCAATCTAGCACTCCAAGCGTTGAAGTTGATTTTTTGAAGGACTGGCATTATGCGTGGTCAAATCAATACTTGGCTGTAAAGCATGGGTTTGCGCATGGTAAGTGCCATCCTCGAAGGCGTTTGCTTATCTATGGGGTGAAGTTTCTGACGGCAACCAATGCCAAAAAGCGACAGAAATATAAAGCGAGATTTATGGGAGTGAGAGCCTTTTTATCCGGTGAGAAGGCGTTTTTAAGTGATGGTAGCCCTCAGCAATCGCATCGCCTTGGTTGAGGCATGCCCATTTTCTGATTCGTGATCTTGCCCCATTCGCCATACAGTAGCCCGCTTAGTAAGCCTATCGGGGTCCAGAATACTAAGTAGATTTCCTGTGGGCTGGTTACAAGTGTGTCAGGATCAGTGAAGCACAGTCCGCCCACAGTGGCGATCATCCATAATGTCAGGTTTCGTTCGTGATTTTTCCGCGTGAATGCTTTTAGAAGCAGGGCAGTAAACAGAAGTACAATCGAAACAAAGGCTAATATTCCACCGTCAACCCAGGTAGAAAGAAAGAGGTTATGAGGGTGATCGTGTCTGACGCCCATTGCTTGTTTGATTGCGGTGCCAATCTCTGTCTCTGCAACGGATGATGCAGCTCCAATACCCTTCCAGAAGAATTCGTCGATATTGCTTAGTGTCGCACTCCAAATCTCTAGGCGGTAAGACGTCCCCCGGTTCATCATGCTATCGAAAATGTGGAGGTCAGCAATAAAGATCAGGATGCAAGCTATGAGAATAGCGGGAACAACCAATCGCCTGCTATCTTTTGAGAGCATGGTGATAAAAACAAGCCACGCAAAGAGAGTAACCCCAAGAGGAGCGCGGCTTTGGTTGAGTATTGCATAGAGGGTTACGGAAATAAGGGCTAGGGTGGCAAGTAAAAGATCTTTCTTTTGGCCCATTCGCAGACTAGTTAGAGAAACAATCCAGAGCATAATCAGAATGGAAGAGCTGGCAATAATATCATCCAAAAGCCCAAGTCCAGTTATTCGTTCGGGGTATTCTGAGTTGAGCATATACAAGAGAATGGCGATAAGGGCTCCGGCGATCAGTCCTGCTTGTATTGTGTATCCATGTGCTTGCTTTCGGTGCATCCCTAATTTGGCGTAGAGGTGTAGGGCGGTGAAAAAAATAAGGGTTTCGAGAAACCAGCGAGAATGGCGTAGAATTTCTTCAGACCGGTTAGGGACGTCACTCCAGTACACTGAAAGGTAAAGTATCGTGATCAGCCCCATAGCTGAGAGGAAGCTAGGGGATCTGATGGAAGATTCGAGAGCTCGCTTTCTTAAAGCAAGGTACAGGGTCGCCGGCATCATTCCAACAAAGAAAAATGCTCGAAATAGATCGTCGAACTCCTGAGTAAGTCCCAGAAAAATAAACAACAGGAAAGATACTTGTAGGACTGTCTCAGCGCGGTTTGAGCGCTTAGTGCTATGGGCTACAACAGCTTCGTTCATAGAGGGCATATTTTTCAGTAGAGAGTGGGTATATCATTGAGCGCGCAATTATCGCCTATTTTTCGTCTTTATTCAGGAATTGGCTGAATTTTCAAGCATAAATTTGAAAGCTGAACGTTACCTTATGAAACTACTCATAACCGGCGGGGCCGGCTTCATAGGCTCCGCCGTCATCCGCCACATCATCCAGAACACCGAGGACGAAGTGGTCAACGTCGACAAGCTCACCTACGCCGGCAACCTCGAAAGCCTGGTGCAAGTGAGCGACAGCGAACGCTACGCCTTCGAACAGGTCGACATCTGTAACCGCGCCGAACTGGACCGTGTACTGTCCCAACACCAGCCGGACGCCATTATGCACCTGGCTGCAGAAAGCCACGTAGACCGTTCGATAGACGGGCCGGCTGATTTTATCGAAACTAACATCGTGGGCACCTACACGTTGCTGGAGGCCAGCCGGCAGTACTGGCAGGCACTGGAATGCGATAAAAAAGCCAACTTCCGCTTCCACCACATCAGTACAGATGAGGTGTACGGTGATCTCCCTCACCCCGATGAATCGGATGCCGCCAAAGAGCGTCTATTCACTGAGCGTACGGCATACGCGCCCAGTAGCCCCTACAGCGCCAGTAAAGCCAGCTCAGACCACTTGGTAAGGGCATGGCGCCGAACCTATGGCCTGCCAACGCTGGTCACCAATTGCTCCAACAACTACGGGCCCTACCATTTCCCGGAGAAACTCATCCCGTTGATGATTCTCAATGCGTTGGAAGCAAAGCCCTTACCAGTCTATGGCAAAGGCGACCAGATCCGCGATTGGCTCTACGTCGAAGATCATGCTCGAGCACTGTATAAAGTGGTCACCGAGGGGCAGCCGGGTGAAACCTACAACATTGGCGGGCATAATGAAAAGCAAAACATCGACGTAGTCCACACCCTTTGCGATATCCTTCAGGAACTGCGCCCGCAGCAAGCCAGCTACCGTGATCTGATCACCACCGTAAAAGACCGCCCAGGCCACGACAGGCGCTACGCCATAGACGCCAGTAAAATCCAGAAAGAACTCGGCTGGGTGCCTCAGGAAACCTTCGAAACCGGCATCCGAAAAACCGTACAGTGGTACCTCAACAACCTCGACTGGTGCCAGCGAGTACAAGACGGTAGCTACCAAAGAGAGCGCCTAGGGGAGGGGGAATGAACATCCTACTCCTAGGCAAAACTGGCCAAGTCGGCTTCGAGCTCCACCGCACTCTCTCCCCGCTGGGCACCATAACCGCCCCAGGCAGAGAGAAACTGGACCTAACTAACGAACAAGCCGTAACCGACTATCTCGCCCAAATTCAGCCGAACCTGATAGTAAACGCAGCCGCCTACACAGCCGTAGACGCTGCCGAAGAAAACCAGCAAGCCGCCCAACGCCTGAACGCCGGCTTACCCAAACAGCTGGCAGAATACGCAAAGGCCAATAACGCCCGCTTGGTGCACTATAGCAGTGACTACGTATACCCAGGAACTGGCAGCGAGGCCTGGCAAGAAACCAGCCCAACAGGCCCATTGAGCGTATACGGCCAAACCAAACTCGAAGGTGACCAAGCCATTGAACAAAGCGGCGCGGGCCACCTCATTTTCCGAACCAGCTGGGTCTACAGCGCCCGTGGCAACAACTTCATGAAAACCATGTTACGGCTGGCCCAAAGCAAGGAAGAGCTGAGCATCGTCGCGGATCAGGTGGGAGCTCCGACACCGGCACGATTGATTGCACAGGTAACCGCCCTGGCTATCCACGGCCAGTTAAAAACAGGCCTTTACCATTTGGCTCCCAGAGGAGAAACCAGCTGGCATGGCTTTGCCCAGGAAATTTTCCGGCAAGCACAGCGGGCCGGGGAAACCCTATCCATGGGCCCCGACAATGCCCGGGCTATTCCCACAAGCGACTATCCAACGCCTGCGAAACGACCATTGAACTCGCGGATGGCCCTGAGCAAACTGGAAAACGCCTTGAATATCCCGCTGCCGGACTGGCAAAGCCAGCTGACGCTCACCCTGAACGAATACCTGGAGAAGTAAATGAAAGGGATCATCCTCGCCGGTGGCTCCGGCACCCGCCTTTATCCGATTACCCGAGGTATCTCCAAGCAGCTCCTCCCGGTGTACGACAAGCCGATGATCTACTACCCGCTGTCGGTCCTGATGCTGGCTGGTATTCGGGATATTCTTGTCATCACCACGCCGGAAGACCAGGAAGGCTTCAAGCGCCTGCTAAACGACGGTAGTCAGTGGGGCATTAACCTGAGCTACGCCGTGCAACCCAGCCCGGATGGCCTGGCTCAGGCCTTCATTATTGGCGAGGAGTTCATCGGCGATGACAGTGTTTGCCTGGTGTTGGGGGACAACATCTACTATGGCCAGGGCCTGAGCAAAATGCTTCAGAGTGCCGCTCAAAAAGAAAAAGGCGCGACGGTATTCGGCTATCAGGTAACGGATCCAGAGCGTTTCGGCGTTGTGGAATTCGATGACCAGCAGCGGGCCATTTCCATCGACGAAAAGCCGGACAGCCCGAAATCGGACTACGCCGTCACCGGCCTCTATTTTTACGACAACGATGTGGTCGAAATTGCCAAGCAAGTAAAGCCCTCAGAGCGTGGAGAGCTCGAGATTACCAGTGTTAATCAGGCCTACCTGGAGCGGGGCGATCTGAGTGTGGAATTGCTGGGTCGTGGCTTCGCCTGGCTGGATACCGGCACCTTTGATTCCCTGCACGATGCTGCCGGATTCATCGAGACGTTGGAAAAACGCCAGGGCTTGAAAATCGCCTGCCTGGAAGAGGTGGCTTATCGCATGGGCTTCATCGGTGAAGAGCAACTGCTGGCCGAGGCGGAGAATCTGAAGAAGAACAGCTACGGCGCCTACCTGAAGAAACTGGTTAAAACTTAATAAGCGATTTTTATGAATATCACTGACACCAAGATTCCCGCAGTCAAACTGATTGAACCCAAAGTGTTTGGAGACGAACGCGGATTCTTCATGGAAACCTGGAATGAGAAAGCCTTCCGGGAAGCCGGCATTAATGAAACCTTCGTGCAGGACAATCACAGCCGCTCGGTAAAAAACACCCTGCGTGGTCTGCACTACCAGATCAAACAGCCCCAGGGGAAACTGGTGCGAGTGACCCGTGGCGAGGTGTTCGATGTGGCGGTGGACCTGCGAACCAATTCGCCCACTTTCGGCCAGTGGGTTGGGGAATACCTTTCGGAAGAAAACAAACGAATGCTTTGGGTGCCGCCAGGCTTTGCTCACGGCTTTCTCGTGACCAGTGAGACGGCGGACTTTCAGTACAAGTGCACGGATTTTTATGCGCCGGAGTATGAAAGATCCATCGCCTGGAACGACCCGGATATAGGCATTGACTGGGGCGCGGTTGCACCGTCTGAGTTGTTGCTGTCAGGCAAAGACAGTAAAGGGTCAAGCCTGGCCAGTGCAGAGCCCGAGCTTAAGGAGTTTTACCATCAGTATCCTGTGTGATTGAAATTGCTACCCGGTGACGAGGTCTGTCGCCTTCCGGATGCAATCACTCACGCATCCTGGCACTTTGCCCTGGAGCTTTTTGAGGACGAGTTGCCGGGTAGAACTCGCGCCTCCTCATCAAAAGGTGTGTGTGGCGGGTTACGCTAAAAATGCCTTTCTCCAGAGAATGAAGTAGATAATAAAACCAGGGTACTTTGGCCCTTTGTCTATTGGACTTGGCAATACTGCTGGGTGCAGCGTTGGCTTCGTACACCAGGTGAGGTTCAACACCGAACAGGCGAAGCCCGCCTTCCCAGAAATGGTCATACATCTTATCGATAGGCTCTTTAATCGTGCTGGCGTGTTTCAGCACCTTTTCCATGCCTGTGCGATTAAGGTAATACGCTTGGGTTCCCAGCCAGCCTCGCTCCGGACGCACAAGTTGGTGGCTGCCATCTCCCAGGGGCTGGACAACCTTCCGCTTGCGGATTTTTAGTCCCATTAGCCGGACCATCTCTACCTCGGAAGGTAGCTTCGTGATCTCTCCCATAATCCGGGCGAAGTCCGGTTCAAGTTTAACGTCATCTTCCAGAATACAGATTGACTCGAAACCTTCATTCCACGCCATTCTAATCAGTCGCAGGTGTGAGAGATAACACCCCACCTCAGGAGGGGTTAAGTCACACAGATGGCGCAGGCGAGTGCGGTGTTTCGCCAACTTTTCACCAGGCTCAAGAGCTGGCATAGCAGTGCGGCCATCCACGGCCTGAAAAAGGTTTGCCTCTAGTCCCTGGCTTTTCAATGCTTGCTGCAGCTCCTGAACATTCTCTGATTCCGGTTTGAGAGTAATGATCCAGTAGCTAGTGTTCATTAAGGTTGTCAGTTACTTCTTGTGGATGGATTGGTAGAGATCGAGATATTGCCCAACAATGACGGACTCGCTGAAGTTTTGCCAGTAATGTTGGCTTGCGTTATGGGCAAGCCGGCCTGCTTCCGCCGGGTTGTCCAGAAGCTCACGAATCGCTTCGGCCAGAGGTTCTGGTTTATCAACCGGTGTAATGACGCCAGTCTCGCCGGAGTCTATCAGTTCCCCCGGTCCTTGCGAGTTGGTGGCAATAATTGGGCACTCGTGCGCCCACGACTCCATGACAATAGACCCCAGCCCTTCATGGCGGGAAGGGCAGACAAACAGGTCCGCAGTTTTCATTAGTGTGGTTACATCGTTACGCCATCCGAGGAACCGGACCCGCTCGTCAAGGCCCAGTTCATGGCACTGCTGTTTCAGGGCCTGCGCCTCCGGGCCGCTGCCAGCGAGCCAAAGCATTGCGTCCGGGACTTTTTTTAATGCCTGCAGCAGGATGTCGAAGCCCTTGTTTTCGTGGAGGCGTCCGGCGGCCAGAATCAGTGGTTTGTCTGCAGGGGTCTCGAAGCTGTCTCGGGGCAAGGGCTCCACCGGGGTTTCATCGGCAAAGTTCGGAATATAAAACACCCGGTCGGCGGGCATGCCGCCCTGGATCAGGTGGTCACAGATACCCTTGGAGATTCCTACCCAGTAATCCGCATGACGGTAGTACTTCAGGTTGTAATAGTGCCCCAGACGACTTATCAGGGTGTAGTCACCGGGTGGCGTGGCAATTGAAGCCCGGTTCATCCAGGTCATGACAATGTCTGGATGGAATTCCCGAAGGGCGCGGTGGTAGCGCATGCGGTCCAGCAGATTCAATTGGCCCCCAAAGCGGAATCCTCTGGTGGGTACGCCGCCTGATTCCAATGCATCTATCCGGTGCTGATGTGCGCGAATGAATGCTTGCTGGTTCACCTTGCCAGTTGCCTGCAGTCCCTTTACCAGGCGAACGAAAAAATTTTCAGCCCCGCCGCGCTCTGCGCCGGCCAGCACTTGGGCTACGCGGTGGATGGTTTCAGTTGATTGGCTCATGAAGACGGTGAGTCCTCCTGTTCGCTGGCGTTGGTGTCTTGCGCCGGAGTCGATTCCGGGCGTCCGTCGTGCAGAAGGAGCCCGTGGTAACCAGGGAAGGTGTCTTGGCCCCGCTGCGAAAGCAGCGTGTTGACCCGTTCATGCAGGTTGGCGGTTTTGCGCGCCACCTTCTTTTTTCGTTGGGTTCTGGGCAGCCAGTGGAATGGGACTAGTCCGGGGCTGCCCAGGCCATCGATTACAACTAGCCTTTTAATTCTGCCAGCTTGGCTTCGCTGCACCACGATGTTGTGCAGTAACAGGTCCCTGGATGGAATAACTTCTTGCTCCCAAAAGCGACAGAGAGCATTTATGGCGGTTTGGCAGTCTTCAGTTAGGCCTTGATCCCAAAGATATTTTTTTAGAGTCTGAGAGATAGCTCCGTCGTAATCGCGAATCAGTTCCGAGACTAGCCCCTGTCCAAGATTGGTGTCGATAAAGCCAAAACAGCGGCTGATGTGCTGGAAAACTTGTTCGCCATAGATGCGCATCAGCTGTTCCATGACCAAGAATTCTTCCCGGTTATCATCGAAGCTGGAGAGGGGCTTCAGGTTTTTCGGGAACCCCTTTTCCCGCCGACGGTCCTCCAGGGTGAAATCCGGTCGACGTACCTTTATGCATCGAAGGCTGTCTTCAGGGTGTACAAAACACAGCCGGTTGCCGCCCTGGGCAAATGGATTGTGGTCAGTCAGGACTAGCGTCATTTCAGGCTGCCGTCCAGGTTAATGTCTTGCGCCCAGGCATAGTCGTGACTGAATGGCTGCATCATGGATGCTTCCACAATGTATTGAGAAAACAAGCGAGTATTCATTTCGCGATGGAAGAAATCGCGCGTTTTTCTTGCCCAGTTGCGGCGTTTTTCATCATCCTGGTGAAACTCTCGAATTTTCGCAACCAGATCATTTACATCAGAGAAATAGACGAGTGTTTCCGGTGGTAATAGCTCATCAAACCGGGCGGATTCATGCGTAAACTGTAGAATTCCATTACCAGCTAGCTGAGCCATGCGCTCAGAGGAGTACCAGTAATCCCCCTCTTGGCGGTTCAGGTTGAGTGCCATTCTGGATTCGCTTAAGGCTTTATCGTAATCGCGTCCCCAGACGGGTGAGGAGCCAAAGCTACCGTGGGCCTTAAACACCAGCTCACTGCCCAGTTTTTCATTTACTTCTTTCACGATTTCCTGTCGGCGTGTGTAATCGTCGCTGTTGCTGCAGAAAACGAGATCAACGGGCAGATTTGTCTTTTCGGCGTTGTTGTAGACCTCGATGGAAGGATCGACTGGGTTCGGAATATGGTAAAGACGAGTGCTCGTGTCTTTGAACCTTTCAAGCTCTTTGCGTCCCGTTGAGACAAAAACAGCGTCACAAACTTCGGCTCGATGACGAATTTTTGCATCATTTTCAGGGACAAATAGTGGATCAAGGTTGCAGTGAACCAGCACAGCGTTAGGGTTACGTTTCCTGACCTCAAGCAGCGTTTCATTGGTGATGATATTACCGTGGCCAATAATGATTAGATCTGGTTCTGCCGCTTCAGCGGTTTCCAGTAATTTTTGATTGGCTTTTTTGTGGCCCAGATCCCGAATGCCAAGTGGTGCTTCAAACGCAGCAATATCTCGGTCACTAAAATCAATTACATAGTGATCGTTTTTGATCAACCCAAAACTGAGTTTTTGAGCCCAGCTCACCCGGGTCTGGCCGTACCGGCGCAACTGCTGGTAGGCAATGTGTAGTACTCGCATGTCTGGCGGGTCCCTTGGATAATAAAACGATTATTGTACCAGTCGGCCTGGTCAGGGTCTTCTGCTGTGGGTTACAGCTCTGTGATAGACCTCAAGGGTTGCCTGTACCTGGTGCTCCAACTGAAACTCTGGATGTACAACAATCCGGGGATGCTGGTGTAGCTGTTCATGTACCCTGGCTGCAAAAGTTGTCAGGTCATCCGGTGGTACCAGGCCTTCGGGGAAACAGGCGGACAGCGACTCTGCCGCCCCGCCACGGTCGAAGGCGACAACCGGTGTGCCCACCGCCAGGGCTTCCGTGAGGGTGCGGCCGAAAGGTTCGGGTTTATTCGACATATGGCAGACCACGTCGGCCAATCGATAGAACTCTACAATGTCCGAGCGGTGGCCGGTGAAGGTGATCTGCTGGTCAATGCCAAGCTTTCTTGCCTGTGCTTTCAGTTCTGCCAGGTAACTCTCCTTGTTTTTCTCGGCGCCGCCAACAACAACGCCGTGTGCCTGGGGCTCGCGCTGGAGTAGGTCCGCCATCATGGCCAGGAACGCCTCCTGACCTTTCCAGCGGGTCAGCCGGCCGGGCATCAGGATCAGCTTTTTGTCTTCGAGCTGAGGGTGTTCCGAATAAAGCTGCTCCAGCCAGGCGGCATCGGGAGGTGCCGGGTGGAAGGCGCGGGTATCCACGCCGCGCTGAATGACGGTAATGCGTTCGGGGGCTACCTTGTAGTTATCGAGAATGTACCGTTCCACGCAGTGGGAAATGGCGATCAGATGCTGCGGTTTGGCCATGATGGCGCTGTAGGCGTTCACGGAATACATGCCGTGAAAGGTACTGACCAGGGCCGGGCGATCCTTTTCCGGCAGGCCCCTCCAGGCCAGCCAGATGATCCAGGCCGGGAGCCGCGAGCGGACGTGAACAACATCCGGCTTCAGCTGTTTCAGGAGTTGGCGCACCGGCAGTATCTGTCCAAATGAGGCCAGGGATTTTCGGTGGACCGGCATGGTGATGTGGCGTGAACCTTCGGCTTCCAGTTGATCAACCAGGCGACCGCCGGAGGAAAGCACGATGGATTCATGCCCCTGTTTGACCAGTTCCCGGGCGAACTCCACCGTGCCCCGTTCCACGCCGCCACTGTTCAGTGCCGGCAGGACTTGCAGTACTCTCATTGATGAAACTCCCTGAATTTTCTGATCACCCACTCAGCGGCACGGTCGGCTTCCCACAGTTTGGGGGCTTTGCCGGGTTCCGCCTGCATGAGTTGAGCGCGGTCCTGCCATTCAGTCACCAATCCATCGGCCTTTAGTGACTCCAGACCCCGAACGACACGGCTGTTGTTGCGGGCTTTCAGATCTAATAATCCTGTAGATGTGCCTGCGGTGAGTGCTTCATAAACCATGGACACGCTGTCTGGGGAGACCCAGGTGGTGCGTGTCTCGGCCAGCGTGTCGATTAACCAGTTGGGGCCGGTCTTTTCGTGGTGGTGGAATGTCACGTTGTTACGCTGGATGTCAGTCAGTTGTACGAGCAGGGCGGCTGGCGTCCGGCGTGAAGAGGTGACTGTCCAGTGCCAATCGCGGTATTCGTCGGCCAGGGTGCTGACCTGCCCTAAGATGGCTTCACCGTCCCATTCGTAATGCTCTGAAGGGCCCCCAAGCAAGATCAGGCCGTTTTGTGCTTCGACGGCCTGCTCTTGTGGCTTGATGGCGTTGAGAACACCTCGGGTGATCAGTACATCTGGGCGGTCCGGCGGGTTGTCGTGGGCCGGGATGATCGAAAGGTCTGGTTTTGCGAATGGAAGTGCCGGGCGCATCAGCACAACAGTCATTGCATCATAACGTTTGCGGCAGGCCAGCAGCAGTTTTTGGGTCTGGCTGCCGGCAGCGACGATGATGTCTGGCTTCGAGTGCTCGATGGCGGGAGTAATACCCAGAAGCGCGCGGGCCCAGGAAACCGGGTATTTATGGGTTTCAATCCACGCTAGCCGCGCCTCTGCACGCGCTTCCAACCGCTCGGCAAGTCCCCGGAGTTGGTTCTTATGGCCCGGTTTATTATCGGTCAGTAACCAAACGACGGGTCCACTGAGCTTTGGGGCGGCCATAATCAGTTTTTCCCGCTCTCTTTGTAGGGATTGGGGCGACCCTCAGGCTGATGACGAAAACGCTTGTATTCCCACTGGTATTGTTCGGGAATGCGGCGTACTACGTTCTCCACCGACTGGTTCAGTGCAGTTGCCGCCATTACCGGATCTTCGTCAGCCATTCCGGGTTCGGGTTCAGTGACTACAAGCCGAAAACCCTGATGATTGGGCAAGCGCTCCGCGTAGCACACAAGGACCGCCGCACCGGTTTTCTGGAGAAGCTTGCTTGCCAGATTCATGGTGCGTACTTCAATGCCAAAGAATGGCGCATAGGCATTGTTTTTCCCCCTAGGGGACTGATCCGGCAGAATGCCGGCAATGCCGCCTTCTTTCAGTATGCCAATGAGTCTGGACAATCCTTTTCGATCACCACGAACCAGTTCGCTGCCGAGTCGGCCTCTGACTTTGATCATATAGTCTTCGAATTCTGGCATCTTGGGCGGACTGTAAAGTGCCGCCATGTTATATCGGGATGAAAAAAAGAGCCCGGCGAGCTCCCAATTACCCAAGTGCGGGGCCAGGAGTACCAGCCCTTTACCTGTTGCCAGAGCCTGATCAACCAACTCTATTCCCCGGGTTTCTCGAATTTGCTTCAGGCATTTCTCTACGGGCCACTCCCACATCATGGGGATTTCGATCGCTGTCATCCCTGTATGTCTGAGTGAGCTTCTGGCCAGGGTGTTCTGTTCCTGTTGCGAGAGTTCCGGGAAACACAATCTTACATTCGTTTCGGTGACCTTTCGTGCCTCGGTGTCCAGTTTCCACGCCAAGTCGCCTCCCCAAGACCCAATGAGTTGCGCCAGTCTTAAAGAGAAAGCTCCGGCAACTTTCATAGGGCTGGTAATCACATAGTACTTGAGCTTATTCATTTTGAAGCCTTGTCTATCAACGTCTGGAACGTTTCCTGCGCTTCTTGTTATAGAATCCGGGGTCCTCTGGGTTCGGTCGGGTCTTGAACCGGCGGTGCATCCAGAGATACTGATCCGGTGCTTTTCGAATTTCATTTTCAATAACCGCGTTGATGCGCGTGGCATCTTCGAGATCGTCCCCGCTTGGGAAATGCTCTAAAGGGGGGTGGAAATAGATGTCATATCCGGGCTTGTCTTCTCGACGGAAATGGCTGAACGGCATCACTACGCACTTACTGCGTTCAGCAATGCGGGAGGTTGCTGTGATTGTGCCTGCGGGTACGCCGAAAAAGGGTGCGAAGACGATGTCTTTTCGGCCATAGTCCTGGTCGGTGGCGTACCATACTGCATGGTTGTCTTTCAGGCTGCGCAACAGTCCGCGAAGATCTTTGGCCGGGAGGACTTTGCCATAGCGTTTGGCGCGGGAACGGGTCATTACGGCGTTCATCAGCGGGTTGTTGTGGTCGCGCTGCATGACATCAGAATCGATATACAGGGTTGCCAGGGAACCACCCATTTCCAATGTGCTGTAGTGGCCGCCAATCAGCAAAATGCCGTGACCTTCCTGTTTGGCTTTCTCGAAATGTTCGAGGCCATGAATAGAGGTGATTTTTTTCAGCTTTTCAGTGTTTCTGAACCACCCAATTCCAATTTCCATCAGGCCAATGCCATTGGCGATAAATGAGTTGCGGACCAAGGCCGCCCGTTGTTTGTCATTGTATTCCGGAAAACACAGCTGGATATTTGTTTCGGTGATGTGCCGGCGGCTCTTCGCCAACTTCCATGTGATCAGTCCGGCAGCTTTCCCCAACTTCCACTGAATACGCAGGGGAAGCTGTGCGGTAAACCACATGAGAGCAATGCCCACCCAGGTTGGCCACCAGCGGGGATGGAGGTAGGCTGAGTAGTCAGTATTCCGGGATTTTTGGCGGTACTTCTTATTCAAAATTGCTGTTCCTGAATCGACAAAAAGTTTGTCCGAAGGCAAGATGCCCCGCGATACAATGATTTCACTATGATAACGCATCATTTCGCCGGGAGTCCCGCGTGTTGCTCTTCATTTATTCGCAGCTAATCAGGTTGGCGTTGCCATTGATTTTGTGCCGGTTATGGTGGCGTGGTCGGAAGGCGCCCGCGCGTCGAGAGAAATGGTGGCATCGTTTAGGCTATGTTCCAGAGATGTCGGGTACAGTTATATGGGTACATGCGGTATCCGTTGGTGAGACGATTGCAGCAGGTCCTATGGTCGGGCGGCTGGTTGCGGAAAATCCCGATGCCTCCATTCTAATGACTGCGACAACTGAAACAGGACTGGCCCAGGCCCGGAAGATGTTTGGCGACAAAATTGCCTACGCCTACGCCCCATACGACACGCCAGGCTCCGTAGGGCGCTTTCTGAAACAAATAAAGCCTCGCATCCTGGTAGTGATGGAAACCGAAATCTGGCCGAACCTGATCACCCAGTGCTACCGCAAACAGGTTCCCGTTTTCCTCATCAACGCCCGTCTCTCGGAGCGTTCGGCCCGGGGCTACGAGCGGGTGCGGGGACTGGTCCGACCGGTCATGCAGAAAATTACCTGGATCGCCGCCCAGGCGGAGAAAGATGCTGAGCGTTTTCGGCGCATTGGTGTCGCACCGGCCAGTGTGGAAGTGACGGGTAGCGTGAAATTTGACGTGGATATCACCGAAGGCATTCGTGAGTCAGCCCGCCAGTGTCGACAAATCCTGGGAGCGCGGCCCGTGTGGGTCGCTGGCAGTACGCATGCCGGCGAAGATGAACAGCTGCTGGAGGCCCATCGGGCGGTGCTCGGGCAACACCCGCAGGCTTTGCTGGTGATTGTGCCCCGCCACCCGGACCGGTTTGGTTCGGTGGCGGAGCTGGCGGAAAAAGCCGGTTTCAACGTGGCCCGCCGCTCACTGCAGCAAGATCCTGCCCATGCTCAGGTATACCTGGGCGACACCATGGGCGAGCTGATGATGCTTTACGGAGCCAGTGACCTCGCCTTCGTGGGCGGCTCACTGATCGAGCGGGGAGGGCACAATCCGCTGGAGCCTGCGGCCTGGGGCATTCCGGTATTCTCCGGCACTCATGTGTTTAATTTCGAGACAAT
>Ga0208450_1000454_pt1 | contig 22637 bp, 35 predicted proteins | sample MalvireepMed_908_FD_184249 | JGI IMG/M metagenome (GOLD analysis project Ga0208450, IMG submission 184249) | Marine viral communities from the Global Malaspina Expedition - Malaspina viral metaG DeepMed_908 (SPAdes) (version 2) | ecosystem: Environmental > Aquatic > Marine > Oceanic | place... | reverse complement strand
TGAGTTGAGCTCTGGGGCTGGACAGACGCCCCCCGCGCACGTAAGATTGCGCACTCGAAATTGACGAGTAATTCGCGGTTTCGAATGCGCCCGTAGCTCAGCTGGATAGAGCGCTGCCCTCCGGAGGCAGAGGTCAGAGGTTCGAATCCTCTCGGGCGCGCCATGAATATCAAGGACTTGCGTGAAAACGCAGGTCCTTTTTTTTGGCTTGTGCCCAAATGGTGCCCTGACAGTGCCCGCCATTTTTTCACAAATTAGCTTCCAATCTTTTTCCTGACCTTTGCCCTGTTTCCTGAAAACAGAGTTTAGGCACAGCATTCCTGCCTCCTTGCCCTACCCCAGTCACACACATAAACTGCAAGCTACATATACAGATGCGTCAGCAACTGTGACATGCCATTTGCTATGAGAATGATGGGAAGAGGTGGGATGACGGCGGATATGGTGGGACAGCCGCGTAATTAAAGGCCTTCAAGGGAAGGTAAAGCGCAATTTAAGGAAACTGCCACGGACGCTTGGATTAACGCAAAAATGACGCCGTGGCGGATGGATTGCGACAGTTGCAGCTTTTCACATCTCGCCGCCCGCCCAGATCACCTTCCCCATTATAAACAAGTCCTCGATTTCTTTCGACGAAAGGTGCTGGTCTGCGTAGGCCTGGTTGTCGCACCTGAAGATAATGCCGCCCGTAAAGTGCCGCTGAACGCGCCTAACAGCGATCTCACCATCAATCATCATGGCGTAGATCCCATCGGTGGCAAAGGAATCCCTGGTGCCATCAATCACGACGAGGTTCCCTTCTCTGACAGTCGGAGACATGGTGTCATCCGGCACCCTGGTAAACACCAGGTCTTTGGGTTGCACACCCTTGCGCTCCAGCCACTCCCTGGTGAACGTCAGACCGTCAATGCCCGCCGATTCTGCGATGAAGCGCCCGGGGTCCATGGTGCCCCGGGGTAGCTGAGCCCTTACAACGTCCAGGCCCTTGCTGGCCATGAGGTCAGCAAGGTCGCGGGCCTGCTCTGTTTTCCCGCTGCGCAGCCGCGCCTCCAGAAGACTGAAGAAGTTGGCGCCGGTCTTCTCCGCGAACACGGCCAGAAAGTCGACGTCTGGCAACGACTCCTCTCTCTCATACATTCCAAGTGCGCCATGACTGACGCCCAGGACTTTGCAGGCGTCTTTAACCGGCCCCAAATTCGCCTGGGCGCGCCACTCCTTCAGCATTTTCCCCAATTTTTTTGGTTCCAACTTAAAAGCCCTCCGAAAGCTGGAACTAAATCATGGTTCCAGCTTTGTTTTTATCCGAGAAAAACCAATAACTTGGCTTATCTTTGATTAAAAACCCAATTTGTTTAAAGCTGGAACCATTTTATAGTGGTTGACAGCCATATTTATTGGGCTTACCGTATAAAACTATGAACAGACCTATACACCCAAAAAAAGCCAGCCTTCCCCAAGACTGGCACCCCGCAGACATCAAGTGCGCCCTCGAAAAGGCGGGCTGGACGATGCGGAAACTTTCCATTCACTACGGCTATGCGCCCACTCTGGTCAGGCAGGCCCTGGATAAGCCCTACCCGAATGCAGAGCGGATCATTGCCGAAGCGCTTGGAGTGTCCCCGGAAACCATCTGGCCAAGCCGATACGACGACCGCAGGCCACTAAGAGGCGTTGGAGGCGCCCCGACCCATAATCCTGGATCGAAAAGACCAAGAAAGTTATCCGAAAACCAACAAAACAAGTCTACTACACGCAGCAGTTCCATCAATGTAAACATTGAGGGGGGTGCGTAGACATGAAAAAAGTCCGCGACTCTCTAACCCTGGATCTCTTCCAGATCCCGACACCTACTGCACCGACCGCCGGCAACCTCGACCTGGACCTGCCGTTGCGCGAAGCGCTTTCCGATGCGCTCCGCCACGCAGACCAGGACCGGCACCACGTTGCTGCCGAGATGAGCCGCCTGACCGGGCGCGAAATCAGCAAGTACATGCTGGACGCGTACACCGCAGAAAGCCGGGCCGACCACAACTTCCCGTTCCGATACGCCGCCGCCTTCGAGCAGGCCACGGGATCCTATTGCCTTACCAACCTGCTGGCCCGTTACAGGGGCTGCTCCGTTCTGGTGGGGGATGAGGCAGTGCTGGCCGAGTTCGGGCGCATCGAAAAAATGGAGGCTGACCTGAAAAAGCAGAAAGTCGCCCTGAAGCGGTACCTGGAGGCCCGTAAATGAGAAGTCAGAAGCCGGTTTACAGCCAGCAGGAAATCGCCGAACTGGCAGGACTCACACGGCGAGCCATCAACAAGCGGGCCGCCAACGGACGCCCGAAGAAGGGCGAGCGCCCCTGGCCCGTGGCCGAGCGGAAACCTGTCCGGGGCGGCGAGGCCATCTTCCACGCGTTCGATGATCTGCCGAAAGACCTGCAGAAAAAGCTGGTCAATGCGGAAGAGTCCGCCCGACTGACTGCTGAGCTCATCGCCCTGGAGGAGCGCAAGGCACGGGAGGCGCGGGAAGCTGCCGAAGCGATGGCTGAAACCGAAGCGGACAAGCGCCTGCGTTCTGAAAAGGAGCGGCTCCAGAGCATTGCCGATGGGCGTGCCAAGTTCTCCGCCCTGCCCAAGAACAGCCGGAAGCGCCAGCGTGCCGAGGCCCGCAACTGGATTGTTCGGGCTGCGGCTCACCACATGCGTGAAACCGGCCTGACGAAGCGGCAGGCCCATGGGGATTTCGCGAACCAAGTAAACCGCGAGGATATCACGCCGCCGGCGTGGGTTATGGAGCACATTAACCATCGAGCCGGGCGCCCGAGCCTCAGTGAAGGCTCTATCCGGCGCTGGGACTGGCAGATGCATAACGGCGGCATCTGGGCACTGACGGATGGCTACGGCACCCGGGCCGGACAGTCAAAGATCTTCACCAACGAGCGCCTGTACAAGGTCGTCCTCGGGGCGATGGTGAAATACCCCCAGATCAAGGCCAAGCGCATCAAGGAATTCCTGGAAGCGGAATATCCGGATCTCAACATCGTGTCGCTGCGCCGTATCCAGGCGTTCATGTCGACATGGAAAAAAGAGCACGCGCAGCTGTGGACCTACATCACCAACCCGGACCGCTGGAAGAACGTGTACATGTCCGGCTTTGGCGACCAGGACGAGCACATCGTGCGCGTCAACCAGCTCTGGGAGCTGGACTCCACGCCGGGTGACTGGGGGCTGATCGACGGCCGGCACACGGTAGTTGGCGCCATCGACCTCTACTCCAAGCGCTTGAAGTTCTTTGTCAGCAAGACCTCAACCGCTGCGGCCGTCAAGCAGGTCACCCGCCGCTGCATCCTGGACTGGGGTGTGCCTGAGGGTGTCAAAACCGACAACGGCAAGGATTACCTGGCGGACGAGTTCACCGGCCTGCTGCGTGATCTGGACATCAACCAGTTTGTCTGCCTGCCGTTCGCCTCCGAGGAAAAAGCGAGCATCGAGCGCGCCTTCCAGACCATGAGCCATGGCTTGCTGGAGTTGCTCCCCGGGTTCTGTGGCCACAGCGTCGCCGAGAAGAAGGAGATTGAAGCCCGTAAGGCCTTCGCCCGGCGCGTCATGGAAGGCGGTGAGATCGAGGTTCAGCTAACGGCTGCAGAGCTTCAGGAAAAGCTGGATCAGTGGGCGGACCACGTTTACGCCCACAACCCGCACTCTGGTCTGAACGGCAAGACTCCCTGGCAGATGGCGAACGAAAGCCCGCATGAGATCCGCCGAATTTCCAACGTTCACGCCCTGGATGAGCTGCTGGCCCCGGTAGCGGGCACCCGCGTTGTCGGCAAGAAGGGCATCCAGTTTGATACCCGCTACTACCGGGACCTCAACGGCGAGATGGGGTTGATGGAAGGCAAACAGGTCGAGCTTCGTTACGACGAGCAGGATATCGGCCGCCTGGCCGTCTACGCCGATGGGCGGTTCCTGTGCTGGGCGGTGTGCCCGGAAGTGGAAGGCATCAGCAAACAGGAAATGGCAGCAGCTATCAAACGCCGCCAGAAGCAACTGGTGGCTGAGCAGGCCCGGGAGATCAAGGCCTTCGGTAAGGAAATCAAGAAAGACATTCCCCAGGCGGTATTGGAGCACCGGATTGCCCAGAGCCAGAACATTGAGGCCGTTCAGTTCCGCGCCACCGAATACTCAACCGATCGACTAGAGCAGGCCGGCCTGGCTGCTGGTCGTGGCCGCCAACCTGAACGCCTAGTGTCTGAGAAAGACCGCGAGATGGAAGCTCAATTCAAGCAAGAGTTTGAGCAGGAAACCCGCCTTGCACCCGTCACACCCATTCGCCAGGACACGCCTGAGCAGCGGTTCCGCCGTTGGCTGGGGATCGACGAGAAACTGAAGTCCGGAGCTTCTGTGCCCACTGAAGATGAGCGCTTCCACCGGCTTTACCCGGAGAGCGCAGAGTGCAAAGCAATGAAGGATTTCTACGAAGATTTCGGCCAGATCAAGGGCGCTTGAACTGGCCTTTAAGAGACCGCCTGCGCGGCAACGCAGGCGGGAAGGTACTACCCAAAAACGGAGAAAATGATGTCGCAATTCGAACCACAGGTCAACTTGACCACTGCACCACTGACCAACGTGGCCCGGTGCAACGGCGCCCTGCAGACCGCCATGAATCGGCCCTCGCACCTGCCTGGCCTGGTGGCCTTTTATGGGCCTTCCGGCTGGGGCAAGAGCACCGCAGCGGCATACTGTGCCAATCGCCACCGTGCCTATTACGTGGAGTGCAAAAGCTCCTGGACCAAGAAGGCGTTGTTGTCGTCGATTCTGACCGAGATGGGCATCGCCCCCGCCAAAACCCTTTACGAGATGGCCGACCAGATCAGTGAACAGCTGGTGCTGTCGGGCCGCCCGCTGATCATTGACGAGATGGATCACATCGTCACCAAAAAAGCGGTGGAAGTGATCCGCGACATCTACGAATCCAGCAATGCCGCCATCCTCCTGATCGGCGAGGAGCTGCTGCCCGCCAAGCTGCGCGAGTGGGAGCGCTTTCACAACCGCATGCTCAGCTGGGTACCGGCGCAGCCGTGCGATCTGTCCGATGCAAAGCAGCTGGCGAAACTCTATTGCCGGGAAGTGACGATTGCGGAGGACCTGTTGGAGAAAGTCGTTGACGTTTCACGCGGGGCCGCCCGCCGAATCTGCGTGAACATCGAACTAATCCGCCAGGAGGCCTTGGGCAACGGCACCGACGAGATGGACCTGGCCACCTGGGGAGACCGTCCCATCTACAGCGGCGAAGCGCCGAAACGGAGGGTGTAACTGATGCCGCGCAAGCCTATACACCTCAGCGCCAACGCCCGTCGGCCGGAAGGCCGCCAGGTAATCTGGGAAGCTATCCGGAAGCTCCGCCGTTTCCGGCTTGCGGATCTGGAGGATGCCACCCGGATCAATGAGAAAACGCTGCACACCTACGTGCACGGCCTGACCAACGCCGGTTACCTGGCGCAAATTGACCCGCCGGTACCGCCGAAGGATCCGCGCAGCGTCCCCCTCTGGTGGACGCTCCAAAACGACTGCGGCATTGAGGCCCCGCGCGTCACAAAGGACGGCAAACCGGTTACCCAGGGCCGGGGTCGTGAGCAGATGTGGCGCACCATGCGCATCGTTGGCGAATTCAACTTCCGCGAGCTGGCTGTGCAGGCCAGCACTGATAGCCACCCAGTGAAAGAGAACGAGGCCAAAGACTACGTTCACCACCTGAACAAGGCCGGTTATCTGGCTTGCGTGAAGCCCGGCCAACCTGGAAGAGCGGCCAGGTACCGGATGATTCCCAGCCGTTATTCCGGCCCGCAAGCTCCGATGGTGCAGCGCATCAAACAGGTCTTCGATCCCAACACCGGCACTGTGGTCTGGCCGAAGGAGACAAACGATGAGTGATTGGCTTCGGAGTCTTGAGACCGCCTGCAGTCACAGCAGCCAAAACCGCGTTGCCAAGCGACTGGGCGTGTCGGCCGCCATGATCAGCCAGGCACTCAAGGGGAAGTACCCGGGCGATCTTACAAACCTGCGCAAGCGCGTTGAGGGAGAGCTTATGGGTGCGTCGGTTGACTGTCCTGTGCTTGGCCGGATCTCGGTTCGTGAGTGTCTGGACTGTCAGCGCCAACCTTTCGCTGCCACAAACGCGCAACGCGTCCGGCTATACCGAGCATGCCGCAGCGGCTGTCCGAACAGCTCGATTGAGGAGGATTAATCTATGGCACATCTAACCCGCGCCACAAACCCTGACGAGGCGACAATCGATGCCCGATTTGACAGTGATGCTGCAGACCCTGTGAGGCCTGTTTCTTTGAACATTCATCAGCTCAGTGATGAGGATTCAGCAGCTTCTCTGTGCCTGGAGCTCTCTCTGGATGAGGCCGCCAATATCGCAAACAACCTGCTAGTCGCGGTGGAGTTCGCGAAGCGTTACCAAAAAGCTGGAGGTGACCTGTGAGCCGCATGTACCCAACCGCCTATCTGGAACACCACGCCGACGTGTACGCGGCGCACCTGGTGCACAAGCACGGAGTAACGCTGGATCAGTACCTCGCGGATCCGGCCCGCTACGAGCACCTGCTGGGTGCTCCGTTCCCACTGACGCCATCGCAGACAAAGGTGCGCGTGCGGCTGATCCGTGAAGAGGTCCTCCAGGAGCAAGCCGAGGAAATTGCCCAGCAGCTGGATGGCCTGCCACGGAACAACGTGCGGCCGTTCGAGCCGCTGCACCACAAGCGCCACCCGAAACGCCGTGGCATTGCGAGCTGCCGTAACCGCTCGCTTAAACCGACCAAACCCCTAACCACATGAGGCAGAGCCCTATGAACATGCAAGCCAACAACGCGGACCAATTCCGCCGCAACGCCAAGGGCCACCTGGTGCCCGTGGAGCAGATTAAGGATATCGACCGGCTGCGCGATGATCTGGTGCAAGAAGTCATCGGCAAGGTGATGGCGCTGCAGGAAGAAATGCGCCGCGTGAAATCGGAGATCTCCACGGAAGTGGAAGCGTTCCTGGAACTGTCCGCCCGGGAGTACGACACCAACTACGGCGGCAAGAAGGGCAACGTCACGCTCTCTTCGTTCGATGGCCAATACCGGATTGTGCGCGCCGTGGCGGATCACCTGGCGTTCGACGAGCGCCTGCAGGTGGCGAAGGAACTGATCGACCAGTGCATCCACGAGTGGACGGCCGGCAGCAGCTCCGAGGTGCAGGCGTTGGTTGAGCATGCTTTCCAGACGGACAGTGCCGGCAAGATCAGCACCGCCCGCGTTCTTGGCCTGCGCAGCCTGAACATCAAGAACGAAAAATGGCAGCAGGCCATGCAGGCCATCATGGATTCCATCCAGGTGACCGGCAGCAAGAGCTACCTGCGCTTCTATGAACGCCAGGGCGAGGATGGCGCCTACCGCCAGATCTCGCTGGATGTGGCGGCCCTGTAGGGAGTGCCGGCAATGAATTACTACGAAGCGAAGTTTGCGAGGGAACGGAAGGATCGGCCAAGCGATTGGCTGATCGTCCAGGTTGGACGTTCCTTCCGTCTACTCCAGGTAGCCCAATTTTAAAAGGATCTAAGCATGAACAACGAAAACAATGCCAAGCCCGAAACCGGCGCTGTAAACGGAGCAACCATTGAGATCCAGCAGCTTCCCGAGGGATTGGCCATTGCAGTGGAATTTCACGGTGACGCGGTTGACGAGAGTCAGCGGGAAGGCATGAAAAAACTAGCGCTTGTTGGCGTTGAAGCCATGCGTGATTGGATCCGGGAACGGTATGACGTCACAAATGAGGAAGTGCTTCGTCGGCCCAATTACCAGCATGAGAAGCCCAAAACCCATTGAGCGAAACGCCCCAGCCGGGGCGTCTGCCAGGCGTGGTGGCCTGGCACTGATGAGCAGCCGACCGGAGGGAGCTATGGCCCCCATGACAAAGACCACAGAGCTAGGCACCGAACGGCGCTGCACCAAGTGTGACGAGTTCTGGCCGGATGATGCCGAGTTCTTCTACACCAAACACGGTAAGACACAGCAGCCCTGCAAAGCCTGCTACGCGCAATTGCCATCCAGGGCGGCCCGGAAAAGGAGAGCTGTAAGCCATGGCCAAGACAGATGCCGAGCGCAAGCGCCGGCAGCGTGAGCGAAAACAGCGCCTTGGAATGAAGCGCATGGAGATGGACCTTGCCCGGCGTGAGCGCGAGCTGATCGCCAGCAACGCCAGGGCCCGGGGCTATGAAGACAAAACCGAATACGTGGTGCGGCTGGTGTTGGACGACGCGGAGCGCATTGAACGTGACCGGTCACGAAATAGAGAAAATGATCGAAGGGGCGCCCCATGAAGGCATTTGGATTTGATGAAACCGACATTCTGCGTGGTGAGATGCGGGCGGCCCAGGTGGATGCATGGATTATCAAAGAACGCCCGGAGTGGTGCGCAGGCGAGCAAGGCTGGGAGTTTGCATCACCCCGCTTTGCAGAAGCAAAAGCGGAGCTGATTCGACGCATGCGTGAAGACGACGTTGACGCTGATTTGATCTCCCAGGTAAAGGCCCTTAAGGCCCATTACATCCCAGTGGAGGATTGTCGATGAACAAGTGGCAACAGATTGAAGACAGGCTTTCAGGGGTATTTGGCAGTGTGAAAGCTTTCGCTGGAGGCCATGAGATTAGCCTCGAAAAGCAGGTGGACAAGGAGCGTCTTGTAGTCGCGGTGTATGTGGACGGCTGGATAAGAGGTGAGTGGACACGGGCCACAGCCGACGGCGAGCCTGAAAATCCTCAGGCAATGTTTTGGAAGCCCTATCGCACCCGGCCATGGAAGCTGAGCCAATACAAAGACCTTAAGAAGGTTTTCGGAAAGAAAAGGGCAGACGAAATGACGGCACTGAAAACCTGCGCATTCATGCCTTACTGGAACACACCGAAGAGCCTGGTTCGGCACCTGAAAAAGCACTTCCCGGATCTGGAGATCCTGGAGCCTGATTTGGATGCCAGCAAATGACCGCGACAAACCGTAAAAAAGTCCTGGCTCAGATCCACATTGCCCGCAAGCAACTGGCGCTGGACGAAGACACCTACCGCCAGATGATCGCTACCGTCACTGGCGGCAAGCGTTCCTGCTCAGACTGCAACGTGGCAGAGCTTTACCAGGTGCTTCAGCACCTCAAGGATCGCGGCTTCAAGGCCCGGCCAAAGAAACGGGTTGCCCAGCACCCAGGCACTCCTCACAACCTGGACCGGGAGCCGATGCTCCAGAAAGTGGAGGCACTACTGGCCGAGATGAAAGCGCCTTGGAGCTATGCCGATGCGATCGCAAGGCAGCAAACCGGCATTGCCAAGGTGGCCTGGCTGAAGAAGCCGGAACATCTGCGGGCGCTGATTGCAGCCCTGGACGTAGAGCTGGAAAAGCGCCGGCTGTTGGACTCACTGGAGACGGCCATGAAGGCACGGGCCATGTCGCTGGATGACATCGAACGGCTGCATCCGGAACTGCCTCAGAACTGGCGCAGAAATCGGAAGTGCCTGGGCCGTCTTTGCGCTCACTACATGATGCCGGAGGCGTGGCTGGAAGCGCACCGGGAGGGCGGTAGCCAATGAAGCTAGGCCGCTGTCCCATCTGCCACAGCCATATTCAGCTGGAAGCGCTCATCCAGGACGACGCAGGCAGCGAGCTGCTAGGCCTTCTGTCTGGCCTGGGCCGCCCATTGGCACGGCCGCTGGTTCAATACCTGGGCCTGTTCCGCCCGGCCAAGTCTGACCTGAGTAATGCCCGCGCCCTGAAGCTGGCCCAGGAAACCCTGGAACTGGCCGACCGGGACAGCCTGGTGGCGGGCCTGCAGGACACCGTCCGCAGCCTGCACGAGAAGCGCCACCGGGGCGAAACCAAGCCGCTCAAGAACCACAACTACCTCAAACAGGTGCTGGCCATCGTGGCTCCCGAGGCCAAGAAGCCAGCCGCCGAAGCCGACAACGACCGTCCGCGATTCGTGGAGAAGCAGCAGGGCCTGCAAGAGACCCAGGAAGAGTCGCGGCGCAAGTGGGAAGAGCAAATGCGCAAGCTGGGCGTGGACCCCTCAAAGTTCGACACCAACCGAAAAACCGGAGGCTGATGTGAGCGAGTGGGATACCGAGCACCTGCCAATGTCACTGAAGGAAATGAGCGATATCATCGGCCTGGAAGCCACTCGCAAGCTGGTTGCCGCCTATGGCGGCACCCGCCTGCGCGTGCCTGTGAAAATGCCCGAGGCTCACCCCCTGGCCGAGCTGCTGGGGCTGGAGGCGGCCCGGCTGCTGTCCTGCCACTACGGCCTGGAAGAGTTTGATGTGCCCACGGCCAGCGCCGCGATCAAGCGCGCCCGCAACCGCCGCATGCAGGCTGAGCACCGGGAGGGTGTTTCGGCCCGCCGCCTCGCCCGCCGGTACCAGCTGACCGAGCGCCGCGTGTGGGAGATCCTGGCCGAGGATCTGCCCAGCGATAACCAGGCGGAGCTGTTCGGTGAGCTATAACCTGGCAGAGCTTCCCGCTGACCAGCGGGCCGATATCGAGCGAGACAAGCAGCGCTGGCACCAGGCGCTAAACATCACCCTGAGTCGCCGCCCAGCGCAGATCCGGCAATGGCTGGCAGCGATCAGCGACACCGAAGAAAAAGAGGACTGGCGCCAAAGGCTCAACACTTTGCGCCATCGGAGTCCTTTCAAGTAGGAGCGGATTGCCAACACGCCGCCCTCCGGTTATTCTTCCCTCACTTTCCCGCCCCTCTGAAAACCACCCCTGAACCCCCTCATAGCCGCCGCTGCGGCCGCCCGCCGATAACCTGCGGGCATGAAACGACAGAAGCTATCTCCCAACTTTTACCTGGACGAGTTCACCCGCTCGCAGACCGCCGCGCGCCTTGAGATCAGCATGGCGGTTCCCGAGGGTAGCTCGGTTTTCTCCAACCTCCACCACCTGGCCCGCCGTGGGCTGCAGCCAGCGCGCGATGCCCTGGGGCCGATCTTTATCAGCTCCGGCTACAGGCCGCCCGCTCTGAACAGCCGCATCGGTGGCAGCTCTACCAGCGCCCACGTTCCCGGCCTCGCGGCGGATATCTCCGTGAGCGGTCACACGCCCCACCAGGTGGCCCGCTGGTACGAAGCCAGCGCCGTGCCATTTGACCAGGTTATTCACGAGTTCGGCCAATGGGTGCATGTGGGCATGGCTGCCCCTGGCGAAGAACCCCGGCGCCAGCTGCTGACCGCCGTGAAGGTCAACGGCCGCACGGTTTACCTGGAAGGCATCCACACCATGGAAGAAGCACTGCGGAGGGCCGGCTGATGGACTGGAGTTGGGCCGGCGTTAAAGAGGTTATCGGCAAGGCAGCCCCGCTGCTGGGCAGCGCCCTGGGGCCTGCCGGAGGCGCTGCAGGAACCCTGATTGCCAGCGTGCTGGGTGTGGAGGACAGCCCCGAGGCGGTCCATAAAGCCATCCAGGCAGACCCGCAGGCCCTGGCCAAACTGCAGGCCGCCGAGCGGGAGCACGAGCGCGAACTGCGCCGCATGGTGATTGAGGCCGAGACCACCCGGTTGACCGAGATCAACAAAACCATGCGGGCCGAGGCCAGCGCGCAAGACGGCTACGTGCGCCGGTGGCGCCCCACGTTCGGTTACATGGTGGCGCTTACCTGGCTGATCCAGTCGGCGGCCATCGCCTGGGCCATAGTGTCTGAGCCGAGCAATGCCGCCGCTCTGATCAATGCCGTGACTGCGCTCACGCCCATGTGGGGCATCGCCCTGTCCATCCTGGGCATCAATATCGGCGCCCGCAGCCGCGACAAGCGCACCACTGCCGGTCAGGACGGCCGGGGCCTGCTCGACAAACTGATGGATGGAATGGGAGGCAAGGCCCGTGGATGAGTGGGTTTACGAAGGCGCGCAAGCGCTGACCGAGCGCCTGCGCCAGGCCGGGATAGACGAGGCCCGCAGCGCCCCGACCGAGCAGCCGCTGGAGGTAAACGGCCAGCGACTTTGCAAGGAGTGCGAGGAGCCGCTAAGCCCGGCCCGGCTGAACGCCAACCCCAGCGCCGTGCGCTGCGTTGAATGCCAGACAGACCACGACCGCCGGGGGGGGTAATGGACTTTTCCCAGTTTGATTACGAGGCCGCCAGATTCTGGATGGGCTTTATTCAGCTGGCCGGGTTAGCTGCGCTGTTCGCCTACACGCATATCACCAACAAGTCCAAGGCCAATACCACCGCCATCAACGTGGTGCGCGAAGACTTGGAAGAGCAGCACCGGCAACTGGAAGAGCGGGTGGCCCGGGGCGAGCGCCGGCAGGATGTGTTCGAGAGCAAGCTGGATGGCGCCCCCACGCACCAGGATTTATCCAAGGTTTACGAGCGGCTTAACGATGTCGCGGAAGATCTCTCGGGGGTGTCCGGGCAAATGCGGGCGCTCTCCCACCAGTTATCCATGGTCAACAACTACCTGCTCAACAACAAGGGAGGCCAAGGCCAGTGAGCTATCAGGACTTTCAAACCAAGGGCCGCCGCCTGGGCATTCTGCGCATTCTGTCGCGCCGCAATCAGTTCACCTCCAATGAGTACAGCCTGGGTGATGAGCTGGCCGGCAACTACGGCCATCACGTCAGCAAGGACCAGCTCCACACGGATCTGGCCTGGCTGGAAGAGCAAGGCCTGGTGATTCTGCAGCAGCCCCGCGCCGGTTGGATTGCGACACTGACCAGCCGTGGCGAGGATGCCGCCGAAGGCCGGGCCAACGTGCCAGGCGTTGCACGCCCCCGGCCGGGAGCGTAAGCCATGCCGCCGCGTTCAAAGGTGTTTGACCTTCCGCAGGAGCTGCGGGAGGAGTTGAACCAGCGCCTGGTCAGCTCCGGCTTCCAGGATTACGAAGGGCTGACCGACTGGCTGGAGGAGCGAGGCTTCAAGGTGTCGCGGTCTTCGGTCCATCGTTATGGTCAGGACCTCCAGGAGGAGTTCGAGGAGGCGATGGGCGACGTTCGGAAAACCACCGAGCTGGCCCGCGCCATGGCCACGGATCAGGAAGACCAAAGCGGCCACCTGATTGATGCCACGGCCCGCATTGTCCAGGACCAGTTGCTGCGCATTGCCATTGCCATGCGCAAGGCAGAGGAAGACCCCGCCAAGGCGGCCAAGCAGTTGGGCAGCGTCACCCGCGCCCTGGCCGAGATCGGCCGGGTGTCTCTCGGTCAGAAGAAGTGGGCGGCCGAGGTGCGCAAGGAAGTTGTCCAGGAAGCGGCCGAAGCGGCTGAAACCGTCGCCAGGCAGCAGGGCCTGACCGCTGACGGCGTGAGCGAGATCAAGAAACAGATTCTCGGGATTGCCTGATGAGCATGCAGCAGAGTGCCATTTACCAGGCCGTAAAGGTCGGCCTGGAAGACCTGCAGAAGTTCGACTCTGACGAGATCCTGCTGGGATATCAGAAGCGCTGGATTGCCGACGACTCCCCGCTGAAGATCGCCGAGAAATCCCGCCGAACAGGTCTTACCTGGGCAGAGGCTGCAGACGCGGCCCTGTCTGCCAGTCTGGCCAGAACGGAAGGCGGCACCAACCATTTCTATGTGGGCTCCAGCAAGGAGATGGCCCGGGAGTTTATCCAGGCCGTGGCCATGTGGGCCAAGGCCTTTGATCGGGCTGCCGGCGATATCCAGGAAGAAGTGCTGGAGGATGACGACAAGGACATTCTCACCTTCGTGGTGCACTTCGCCTCTGGCTTCAAGGTGCAGGCGCTCAGCTCCAACCCCAGCAACCTGCGGGGCATGCAGGGCAACGTCACCATTGATGAGGCGGCCTTCCACGACCGCCTGGCCGAAGTACTGAAAGCCGCCCTGGCGCTGACAATGTGGGGCGCCAAGGTGCGCCTGATCAGCACCCACAACGGCACAGACAACCTGTTTAACGAGTTGATCCAGGACAGCCGCGCAGGCAAGAAACGCTACAGCGTACACCGCATCACCCTGGATGACGCCTGTGAAGAGGGCCTGTACCAGCGCATCTGCCAGATCAAGGGCGATGAGTGGAGCCAGGAGAAAGAGGACGAGTGGAAAGCCGACCTCCTGCGCGACACCGCCACCCGTGAGGACGCCCTGGAAGAATACTACTGCGTGCCGAAATCCGGTGGCGGTGCCTACCTGTCGCGGGCCATGATTGAGGCCTGCATGGACGAGGCCCCGGTGGTGCGCTTTGAGGGCACCACCGAGTTCAACGCCTGGCCGGAGCATCTGCGCCAGGCCGAGGTGCGCGACTGGTGCGAGACGCACCTGCTGCCACTGCTCAAAGACCTGGACCCGGAAGAGCGCCACGCCTTTGGCGAGGACTTCGGCCGCACCGCCGACTTAACCGTGATTGCCCCCATGGCGATCAGCCAGCAGCTGCAGCGCCGGGTGCCGTTCCTGGTGGAGCTGCGCAACATGCCGTTCAAGCAGCAAGAGCAGATCCTGTTCTACATCGTGGATCGCCTGCCACGGCTGCAGTATGGCGCGTTGGATGCCCGGGGCAATGGCCAGTACCTGGCCGAGCAGGCCCAGGAAGAGTATGGGTCTGAGCGTGTGGAGGCGGTCATGCTATCGCAGTCCTGGTACCTGGACTCCATGCCCCGATTCAAAGCCGCGTTTGAAGACGGCGGCATTGTGTTACCGAAAGACGCCGATGTGCTGGACGACCTCCGCGCCCTGCAGGTGATCAAGGGCATACCCAAACTGCCGGACGCCAAAACCGGCGCCGACAAATCACGCCACGGCGACGCGGCCATTGCTCTGGCCCTGGCTTACTACGCCAGCCACCAGCAGGCCGAGCTGGAGTATGGCTACGAAGCCATCCGCCGGGGCCCCGAACACAGACACCACCGCCCGGTGCGAGCCACCGCCGGATTCCGTAACCGAGGAGGACTGCTGTAATGGCGGAATCACCCATTGTCGACGCGAGCGGCCGCCCGATCCGCAAGGCCGAGCTGAAACAGGAGCTGGCCGCACCCTCACTGACCGGCGTGCGCCAGACCTGGCACAACAGCATTGCCGATAACCTGACGCCCGATCGCCTGGGCATGATCCTGCGGGCCGCCGCCAATAACGATGGCCACGACTACCTGACCCTGGCCGAGGAAATGGAAGAGCGTGAGCCCCATTACGCCTCTGTGCTGGGCACCCGTAAGCGGGCCGTGAGTGGCTTGGATATCCAGGTAGAGGCCGCGTCTGATGAGGCCGCCGATGTGCGCCTGGCCGATGCCGTGCGCGACCTGGTGCGCGATGCTGCCTTTGGCACCCTGGTGGAGGATCTGCTGGACGCCCTGGGCAAGGGCTATTCGGTGGCCGAGATCATGTGGGCCACCCGTGGCGGCGAGTGGTGGCCCCGGGAATACGTGTGGCGTGACCCCCGGTTTTTCCGGTTTGACCAGGCCACCGGCCGGCAGCTGCGCCTGATCGACCAGAACAACGTGGCCGAGGGCATCCCGCTGTCACCGTTCAAATTCATCGTTCACAAGCCCCGCCTGAAATCCGGCATCCCGCTGCGCGGTGGTCTGGCCCGCCTGGTGGCCGTGTCGTACATGGCCAAGAGTTACACGCTCACAGACTGGCTGGCTTTTGCCGAAGTGTTCGGCATGCCGCTGCGCCTGGGCCGCTACAACAGCAACGCCAAGCAGGACGAGGTGGATATTCTGCGGGCGGCCGTGGCCAACCTGGGCTCGGATGCAGCGGCCATCCTGCCCGAAGGCATGAAGATCGAGTTCCAGGAAATCGCCAACACCCGGGGCGGTGCTGAGCTGTTCCAGGGCCTGGCCGAGTGGGTGGACAAGCAAACCTCCAAGGCGGTACTGGGCCAGACCATGACCGCTGATGATGGCTCCAGCCAGTCGCAGGCCACCGTGCATAACGATGTGCGTGAAGACATCCAGCGGGCCGACGCCAAGCACCTGGACCACACCCTGGCGCGTGACCTGGTCAAGCCGTTCATTGATCTGAACTACGGCGTACAGCGCCGGTACCCGACCATCCGCATCCACATTCCTCAGCCGGAGAACATCCAGCAGCTGGTATCTGCGGTGAAGGATCTGGTACCGCTGGGGCTGCGCGTGGAAAGCTCGGTGATGTCCGACAAGCTCGGCCTGCCAGACCCGGACGAAGGCGCCCACATTCTCAGCCAGGCCCCGCAGAGCCCGCCCCCTGAAACCGCCCCTAACCGGTCTTTAAACACCGCTCAAAACCGGGAATCGGTGGTGGATGAACAGGAGCCGGACTTTGACGAAATCGCCGAAGCCGAAGACGAGTGGCAGCCCCAGCTGGCCCCGATGCTGGACCCGATCGAACGCCTGGCGCAGCGCGTGGCCGAGGAAGGCGGCGACGAAAACGACTTCCTGAACCGCCTGGGCGAAGCCCTGGAAGAGATGGACGAAACCGAACTGGTGCGCCGCCTAGCGGCCAGTGCCTTTAAGGCCCGAGGCCTCGGCGATGCGAGGGACGACTGATGGCCAACTTCAGCGCAGGCCCGGTTCCCCGTGACGCTCTGGACTACTTCCGCGACAAGGATCTGCGGGTAGGTTTCGATTACCGGGACGTATGGGGCCAGGAGCACGCCCACGCGTTCACCGTGGCCAAGGCCATGAAACTGGACATCCTGGACGACATCCGTGCCGGGCTGGATGAAGCCCTGGCCGAGGGTAAAACCTTCCGGGACTTTGCAGCCGAGGTGAAACCCAAGCTGCAGAAAAAAGGCTGGTGGGGCGTTAAGGAGCTGATCGACCCGGAAACCGGCGAGCGTGAGGAGGTGCAGCTGGGCTCACCCCGCCGCCTGAAAACCATTTACCAGTCCAACCTGCGCAGCGCCCGGGCCGCCGGCCAGTGGCAACGGGCGCAGCGTACCAAGGAAACCCTGCCATTCCTGCTGTATGAGCTGGGGCCCAGTGAGAACCACCGGGATGAGCACGTGAAGTGGGCAGGCACGCTGCTGCCGGTAGACCACCCCTGGTGGCGGGACCACATGCCGCCCAACGGCTACGGCTGCAAGTGCCGGGTGCGCCAGGTGTCGCGCACCGAGGCCGAGCGCATGGAGCGTGAAGGCATACAGAAACCCATGGCAGAGCTGGAGATCAACCCGGAGACCGGGCTGCCAACCGGCCGCAGGCAACGCCAGGTGATGCCAGTGCGCCGGGAGCCGCCGCCCACCGAGACGGTCAGTTACACCAACCGCCGCACCGGCGAGATCACCCAGGTAGACCAGGGGCTGCATCCCGCTTGGTCCTCCAACCCGGGGCAGGATCGGGTGCGCGTGCTGCGCGGCCAGCTGGCCGACAAGGCCGACACGGTGGATCAGCGCCTGGCGCGGGCAACCGTTCGGGATGTCATGGCCTCGCCGATCCTGGACGAGTGGGCGGCCAAGCCTGCGGGTGAACTGCCGGCCGGCGTGATTGGCCGCAGGGCCCAGCAGGCCCTGGGCGCGAAAAGCCAGGTGGTGCGGCTGACACCGGCCGCCGCAAGTGGTGGCCGCTCCGTGGCCGTGGGAGACTACCGGGCGTTGCCGGAGATCCTGAGTGCTGGCGAAGCCATCCGGCAGGATGATCGCACCCTGGTTGTTCTGCACCAGCGCGGCAACCAGTGGTGGGCCGCCACCGTCCGCCGTGATGACGAGGCGGAAAAGCTGGCCCTGGAAGCCCTGGAGCCGGTGAGTGACGAGCAGCTGCAGCAGATCCGAAACCGAGGCGAAACGATCCGCGATTAACGCCGAAAACCCGCCAAAAATAAAAACGCCCTCAGAAGCCCTAGAAGCCCCTTAAAGGGCTTGGGGCTACCATGGCAGGGGCAGAACCCCAAAAAACGTTTTTAAATGGGTGTTAAATGCCCTCGCGGGCGATTGCCAACCATGGGCGCGTCCGATAATCTGCCTCTGCCAATGACCGCTCCCGCAGCGGCCCTTCTTTTTGTGGCGCCCCGCCACCCTGAAAACCACCCCTGAACTCCCTCATGACCACGCCATCGGCACGGCGCCGATAGTGTGGCCCCATGACTAAGACACTTGTACTTCACACCGGCCGCTCCATGGCCACCGCCATTGCCCTGGGTCTCGCATCGGCTCCGAGCGTTGGCCTGGCCAAGGCCCTAAACACCGAGCCGGCCCCGGGCGAGCGCCTGGCGCTGAATGTTGAGCTGCCCCCTGGCGAGGTGCCGGAGTGGGTGGAGCTGCTACCCGCTGGGGAGGTGCTGACCGGCCGCGATGGCCGGACCTGGCGCAACCCCAACCCCCAGGCTGTGGTGGATCAGTTCATCCTGCGCGGCATGGACCTGGTCATTGACTGGGAGCACGCCAGCGAGCACCGAGCCCCGAAAGGCGAGGACGCCCCGGCAGCGGCCTGGGTGAAAGAAATGGAAGTGCGCGAGGGCTCCGTGTGGGGCCGCTTTGAATGGACTCCCAAGGCTGCCGAGCAGCTGAAGGCGAAGGAATACCGCTACCTCTCCCCCGTTTTCCTGTTTACCCGCGACGAGCGCCAGATTGTACGGCTGACCAGCGCGGGCCTGACCAACCAACCCAACCTGGCGCTGAAAGCGCTGAACCAGCAAACCCACCAGGAGGAATTCCCCGTGTGGAAAGAACTGCTCAAGCGGCTGGGTCTGCCTGAAGACGCAACAGAGCAGCAGGCATTGACTGCTCTGAACCGGATTCAGGAAGACCTGGAAACCGCGAAAAACCGTGAGGTGACCCCCAGCCTCGACAAGTACGTGCCCCGCGCCGACTTCGACCAGGCCCAGACTCGCGCCGCCAACGCGGAGAAGAAGCTGGCCGACATCGAGGAGAAGCGCCAGACCGACGCCATCGACACCGCCATTAACCAGGCAGTGGAAGACGGCAAGATTGCCCCGGCCACCGTGGAGTACCACAAGGCTCAGTGTCGCACTGATGGCGGTCTGAAGCGCTTCCAGGACTTCGTGGCCAGCGCCCCGGCAATCACTGGGGATTCCGGGCTGGATGGTCGGGACGTGCCCGGCGATTCAAAGGCCCTTAACGCAGAGACCCGCGAGATTGCCGGCATGTTTGGCAACTCCGAAGAGGATCTCAAAACCTACGGAGGGCTGGCGTAATGGCACTCACCCAAGACCGTATGACCCCGAACCGTGACGGCGAGCTGATCCCGTTTGCCGTGGCCGCCGGCGCGGAAATCTTCATGGGGGCCCAGGTGGCCGTGAATGCCAGCGGCATGCTGGTACCGGGCTCCGAAGCTACCGGCCTGACCTACATCGGCCGTGCCGAGGAACACGTGGACAACAGCGGTGGTGCCGATGGTGACGCCTTTGTGCGCGTGCGCCGTGGCCAGGCCTTCCTCTGGCAGAACTCCGGCACTGACCCCGTGGGTCAGGATCTGGTCGGTAAAAACTGTTTCATTCTGGACGACGAGACCGTTGCCGGTACCGACGGCGCAGGCACCCGCTCTGCATCGGGCAAGGTGCTGGCTGTCGAGTCTGGCGGCGTCTGGGTCGAGTAAAGGAGAACGACAGTGATTGTAAACAAGAGCGCACTCGACGGGATCTTCATCAACCTGAAGACCACGTTTAACCGAGCCCTGAAAGCCGCCGAGCCGGAATGGCAGGAAATCGCCATGAAGGTTACATCCACCTCCGGTGAGAACCGCTACAAGTGGATGGAACGCTTCCCGGCCATGCGTAAGTGGGTCGGTGAAAAGGTGGTCAAGCAGCTGAAGGGCCAGGGCTACACCCTAATCAACGATGACTTTGAAGCCACCATTGAGGTGGACCGCAACGACATCGAAGACGACTCCCTGGGCATCTACGGTCCCGAGGCCGAGATGGCCGGCTACAGCTCCGCGCACCTGCCGGATGAACTGGTGTTTGACCTGGTAAACGCAGGCTTCACCGAACTGGCGTATGACGGCCAGCCGTTCTTCGACACCGACCACCCGGTTGGCAAGAAAGATGGCAGCACCGTGAGCGTCAGCAACAAGGGTGTCGCGCCCTTGAGTCACGCTACCCTGGCGGCTGCACAGGCCTCGCTTGGTGCCGCCCGCACGGCCCTGCGCAAGATGAAGGATGACGAAGAGCGCCCGCTGAACATCAAGCCCAACGTGCTGCTGGTACCGCCGGCCCTGGAAGACACGGCTCGGGCGCTGATGAACTCGGATCGCCTCGAAGACGGCAAGGTTAACCCCTACAAGAACACGGCCAAGGTGGTGGTGTCTGCCCGCCTGACATCCGACACCGCGTGGTACCTGCTGGATACCACCAAGCCGGTCAAGCCGTTCATCTACCAGGAGCGCAAAGCGCCCACGTTCGTGAGCCAGACCGACATGAACAGCGACAACGTGTTCCTGAAAAAGAAATACCTGTACGGCGCGGAAGCCCGTGGCGCTGCTGGCTTCAGCTTCTGGCAGATGGCCTACGGCTCCACCGGCCAGGGCTGATAACCCAGGCCTGACGTGACCCAGAAATGGCCGGCTGAGGCCGGCCATTTTTAAAGCCTAAACCTTTGAGACAGGAGGCCGTGATGGCTGCCACCAACGCGAGCAAGAACAAAAGCACCAAGCCTGCAGCGCAAAAGCAGGAAGCCAAGCCGCAGGAAGGCGACAGCACCCAGGATGAGGTGAAGCCGCAGGATGCTGCGCAGAGCCAGGACCAGGACAAAGCGCAGGACGCCAGCGCTCCCCAGGAAGGTGACAAGCCCCAGGACGATGCCAAGAACCAGGAGCCCGCCAAAGAGCAGGCATCCACCGCCGCCCCGGACAACCAGGAGGGCGACCAGGCATCACCGGCAGATGACGGGGGCGACAGTGACAACACCAAGGATTCGGAAGAGAAACCGAAGGCGGACAACGGGAAAGAAGCGGCCAAAGAGCCCGAAGAATCCAGGGAGCCCGAAGTAAAGCGCATTGCCGTGCGCTCCACCACGCCGAGCTTCCGCCGGGCCGGCTTCCAGTTTGGCCAGACCGAGACAGTCCTGGACACCCGCCGGCTGACCGACGAGCAGCTGGAGGCCATCCAGAACGAGCCGCGCCTGGTCGTGCGCCCGGCCGGAGGCCAGGAGGCCTGATATGGCTGTGTACGCCACGCTCCAGGACCTGCAGACCCGCTTCGGCGAAGACGCCCTGCTGATCGCCGCCGACCGTGACGGCGACAACCAGGTGGACGCCGAAGTGGTCGAGCAGGCCCTGGAGGATGCAGACGCCGAGATCGACACCTATGTGGGCCAGCAGTACCGGCTGCCCCTGCCGTTCGTGCCGCGCATCCTGACCAAGCTGGCCGTGGATATCGCCTTTGACACCCTCTCGCCAGAGGCCGACACCGCCACCGAGCAACGCCGGACCCGTCGCGAGAAAGCGGTGCAGCTGCTGCGCTCCATCGCCAAGGGCGAGGTAAGCCTGGGCGTTGACCAGAGCGCCCCGGCCAGCATCAAGCCCGAGATCACGTCCCGCCCGCGCCGGTGGGGCCGTAACAGGAGGCTGATGTGAGCATTGCGCTGACCACGGATTTCTCCGGCATCGAGCGCCTGCAGCGGCGTATTGATCGGTTGGCCAACCCCGAGCTTGATCAGTTGGGCGAGCAGCTGGGCAGCCTGGTGGAGAGCCAGACCCGCCGGCGCCTCAGCTCCGACAAAGAGGCCCCGGATGGTACGCCCTGGGCGCCTTGGTCTGACGACTACGCCGCCAGTCGAAAAGGCGGCAAATCGCCCCTGGAAGGCGAAGGCGATTTGATTGACAGCATCACGTTTGAGGTTCAGCGCGGCCAAGTGCTGGTTGGCTCAAACCTGGTGTACGCCGCCATCCACCAGCACGGCGGTACGCCGGACATGGCCCCAGGGCCTGCAGGTGTACCGGCTCGCCCATACCTGGGCTTTTCCGATAATGATCTGGCCGATATCCAGGCCGAGGCAGACGCCTGGCTGGACCGGCACCTGGAGCAAGCATGAAAACCGGAGACATCAACCAGGTCAGAGACGCCATCGTGGCGACCATCAAGGCCGCGCTGCCAGAGCTGAAAGACTGCCAGACCCACGGCGGCCGCTTTGACATGGAAGAGCTGAAGCGCGTGAGCCGCCGGGCACCGGCTGTGCTGGTTGCGGCCGTGCAGATCCCGGCCCTGGTAGACAACCGAACCAACCAGGTGCGCGTGCGCTGGGTCGCTTACCTGGTAGTGAAAGACGTGCCGGGCGCAAACCGAGATGTCGTGGCTCTGGACTACACCGAGGCCCTGATGCGCCTGGTGAAGGGTAACGACTGGGGGCTGAACAGCATGCAGCGCCCGGAAAACATCGCCGCAGACAATCTCTACAGCGGCGGGTCAGACCGCAACGGTATGGCGTTGTGGGCGGTGAGCTGGCAGCAGGCGGTGAACCTGAGCCATGCCGATATTTCACAGCTGGCTGATTTCGCCATCTACAGCGCCACCCACGAGGTGGGCGATGGCCCGGCTACTGAGACCTATGCAGAAATCCCCACGGGTAACCAGGAGGCATAACCGTGACCAAGCGATACATCAAACCGGCCAAAAAAGGTTCATCGCGCTTTACCGGGAAATGCTGCTTTTATCTTCAGAAAGAAGTAGTCGTTATCCCGGTAGCCGTAGGCCACCCGCTTGATCACCTTGATCTTGTTGTTCATTCCCTCCAACACACTGGTG
>Ga0208450_1000452_pt1 | contig 22717 bp, 25 predicted proteins | sample MalvireepMed_908_FD_184249 | JGI IMG/M metagenome (GOLD analysis project Ga0208450, IMG submission 184249) | Marine viral communities from the Global Malaspina Expedition - Malaspina viral metaG DeepMed_908 (SPAdes) (version 2) | ecosystem: Environmental > Aquatic > Marine > Oceanic | place... | reverse complement strand
GCCTGCCAAGGTGGCAGCTTTGCCGTGGAATCAGTGGCAGCTTTCGCGTGGAATGGGTGGCAGGCTTCGTCTGGAATCAGTGGCAACCTTGGTCTGGAATACGCACCGAGCAGCAACTTTGCAGAAAATGCCTCACGCACGGCTATCTTGAGTGCCCTAGCTGCAAAAAAACGATGCCTGCAGGATATGGCAGTCGTTGTGAAGATTGCTATTGGCACGATGCCTTTCGGAAAAGGATGGAGATCAATTCTGCGCTTTTCCAGACCAAGCAGGTGACACAAGATTTTGGGAGCTTCGGGACGTGGATGAGCCTCAGATCAGGCTACAAATATGCTGCACTCCGATTAAATCGCTATGCCTGCTTCTTGCAGGAAATTGAGCGTCAATGGAGGTGCATCCCTGACGCAGACAGCTTGGTGCGGTCTTTTGGTCCGGAATACATGAGGAGACGCCGCCTTTTCACTCAGTGGCTTAGCGAAGCTCAGTCGAAGCATGTCAGCGCTGAAGCGTTCCAGCACGCAGCCGAGAGTCGGCAAATTCAAAACTTGATGGACCAACTACCCGCAAACTCCTCTTATCGTCAGCTCGCAGAGGACTACCTTCGTGTTCTAGAGCAACGTCATGCCGCAGGCAGAACCAGCATCCGTTCTGTCAGGCTTGCGTTAACACCCGCGATCGCTCTGCTCAAAGCTGCCGGACATTCAATCCTGGGCCAAAGGCACCTTAATCGTTATCTAGAGGCCAAACCGGGGCAACGAGCGGCTATAGCTGGGTTCATCCACTATCTCCACAAAAAGCGTGGCTATGGCATGAATATGCCGCCTAAAGCATCTTTGCAAAAGCAACGCAGAAACATCGAGGAAAAGCTACTGGTCATCATGACAGAACTCCCTTCAGGCAAATCAACGCTCTCAGATTGGGTCCGCTTAGGACTGATGTATTTCCACAACGTTCCCGCCCAGAGTGCACGAAGGATGGCGGCAGCATCTACTGAAACTCATTCACGTCAGGGCATAACGGTTAATATAGGAGACAAAGCGTATTGGCTTCCAGCATATCCAATCACAATCAAGGAAACGCGCAAAGAATGACGAGTGACCCCTTGAACAAACTTCGGGGTATAACTCTGGCATGGAACTAATATTAGGAGACTCTATGGAGCCGGTGTACTCTCAAACATTTCGCAACGGCTGTCCCAAAAGCTTCAAGGAGGACAACATAATACTGTTGCCCTCCTTGGAAATCCTAAATCAAAACTTGGATGCCATCAGAATGGATCATGGTTCTGCCAGTACTCTAAAAACGACTCACGATCTGCAGCCTCCTCTTCGTCAAGAGGCTCAGACTCTCCAGCATGATCCGGACACTCACTTGCCGAGTTTAGTACGGAGATATCATAGACATATTCATCTCCGCAGCACCAGCAGACCCCCACATCATCTTCCTGGTGCGTACATAGCTGACAAATCCACAACTGGGGGTTCGATAACAGAACAGGCTGGGTAGGGGCTTCTCTATTGCAAAAATCACAAGCCGGAGTGACTGCACCTGCGATAACCTTAGCGGCTTCATCCGAGAATAGCGGATTGAGACCCAAACCTTCCACTCGCTCTTGGATAAATGTGATTTCCGGTTCTCGGTAACTCTCAGGGTCATCGCGATCAAGCCCAAAACCGGAGGTTTTCATTGCAGCTTGAGAGTTGAATCCATAGAAGGACGCCACTACCTCGTGGGCATGGCCAGCTTTCAGCTTGCCGAAGCCACTCTTCTTGTGGTGAATACGCAGTTCGTCAGCAGCGTGCTTGAAGGGTGCATAATCAGACATGTCTATCTCCTCAAAGCTATCCATTTAGGCGGGCGTTTAATCTTTGATAGCCAGATTTGATAGATGCCTAATTGGTAAGGCATGAGATTCACATTGGCAAATTACTCTCGTCTTTCAAGTCACCCACAACTTTGGCGTCGAGTCCGCCTGCGACTTTAACGTTCTGAAGGTGATCGGTCAACACCATAAAGTTGGGTTGGACAACCCTGCGACGTGCTACATTGTATTTCTTTAGCCGTCGTGCTACATTGTAGCTCACTACAGCTAGGAGCAAGAATATGTCGACCAAGCCCACTACGACGATACGCATCGATCAAAATATCAAGAAGGGCGCCTGCGAGGTGTTTGATGGACTTGGAATCAGCATGTCTGCCGCCATTAACTCTTTTCTCAAAGCCGTAATCCGCGAGGGCTCTATTCCATTTGATATGAAGATAGAGTCTCCGAAGCCACGCTCAAAACATGGGAACGCCACCCTCAATCATGCTTTTATCGTCAAAAAAGACGAGTTCTATACTCGATACGAGGACGTAGCAAGTGAAATGGTGAATCACCGAGAGCAATTGAGGGGGAAGAACATACTTTGCAATTGTGATGACCCTTTCGAGTCAGCTTTCTTCCGTTTTTTTGTACTCCACTTCAATGAGATCGGGCTCGCAGGGGTGACATCCACTTGTTATGCGGAATCCCCAATAGCGGGACAGGAATATCCATTAGAGGGAGGGACTGGGGCCTATAAAGCGGTAGTAACCGAAGTGCCCGAGGAGCCTTTGGTAAGACCAGACGGGTCCCTGGATTTGGAATTGCTGTTTGCTATGCCCGGCAACTCACTCGTACATCTCGCTGGCGATGGAGATTTCCGTTCAGACGAATGCGAAGCGTTGCTTAACGAAGCTGATGTAGTAGCTACCAACCCCCCTTTTAGCCTCTTCCGCGAATATATTAGCCAGCTGGAGCGCCATGAAAAAGATTTCATTATTCTTGGAAACATGAATGCTGCCACATACAGAGAGGTCTTCCCCCTCTTTTGTAATGACAAAGTCTGGTATGGAGAATCCATCCGATCCGGGGACCGCAAATTTTATGTTCCCGACAGTTATCCGCTAAACGCCACCGGTTGCGGCATAGATACGAATGGCCGACGATTCATCCAGGTGAAGGGGGTCCGCTGGTTCACGAATTTGGATACCGCTAGGAGGCATGAACCTATAACACTGGCTCGCCGCTATAATCCGAAAGAATATCCTCGTTACGAAAACTACGACGCTATCGAGGTTGGGCGCACCCAGAATATTCCCATTGACTATGAAGGAGTCATGGGGGTCCCGATCACGTTCCTAGATAAATACAGCCCAGACCAGTTCGAGATCATCATGCTTGCCAACGGCAATGCCCGCACTAACGTACCTTCCGAGACCCTTGCAGAGGTCGGATACCGTCCACATTCTGAGGACAAGGGAGGAGTCGGCATTATCAACGGTCGGCGCGTTTACGCACGAATTCTGATCCGAAGGAAATCCTTGTGAGTGATCAACTGCGCGTCCCCTGCTCATATCAAGGTGGTAAGCAGCGAGTGGCAGCTCAGATCGCTGATCGACTCCTTGACGCTGCTCCTAGCCCAACTTCGCGATTCTACGACCTATGCTGCGGGTCTGCGGCAGTTTCTATCGAGCTAGTTAACAGAGGTGTCGACCCATCACGTATTTGGATGCTCGATATTAGCTCTTGGGGAGCCTTCTGGTCTGCAATTGGCGCTGGCACGTTCAAGATGGCCGCGTTTGATCGGTTTTTGTCTGAGCTGCCGGCTAACAAGTACGACCTTAAAGCCCATATGTCAGCATTAGCAAAGCTCCCAGTCGGCGATCACGAAGTAGAGCTATATCCCCTGCTCCAAGCTTGCTCCTTCGGAGGTAAGCAAATCTGGCGCGACGGTGAACGTTGGGCCAATGCCTGCTTCCGTAACTACTGGGAACCGACCGCTACCAGCACGCGCCGCAGCCCTGCAAATCCGATGCAACCTTCCCCGATCGAGCTGCGCCGCCGAATTTATACCCTCGTGAAAGGAATGAGGGGAGTGACTTGCCTCAACATGGACATAATGGAAGTCTTGCATGAACCTCTTCACCACGATGCTGTCGTATATGTCGATCCACCTTATCAAAACACAACGAAATACGCGTATAACTTTGATATAACGTCATTCATAAACCGTTTCCGAGAACGAAATCGTACACCGTTATTCGTGTCAGAAGGGGTCCCGTTAAGCGATGACGCCACGATGCTCACATTTGGTGGGGCCAAGGGCGGCATTAGCGGCATGCGGAAGGGCAAACACCAAGAATGGTTAAGCCGCTTTTAGGGAGCCTCCAATGGCTTAAATATAAGCCCAAGCTGCTTAGCGTTTCTTGTGGATCCGTTCCGAGCTAAGAGATGCGAGGCCGCCTTGAAACTTTCAAGCTCAGAATCCATAAATACAGACAAGTAATAGTAATCGTCTTGAACTTTGGTAAAGGTGATTATCTTATTAACCAATAGATAGCCTTCACCTTTAGCTCTAAAAGCCTCAGTAATTCGCTGTTCGGATGAACTTTTACCCTTGATTTGTAGCCTCCAAGTGCCATTGGCGCTCTCTCCATCAGGGTAAAGAATTTCGTTGCCTGTATAATCAACTCCCTCAAAGTTGAGGGTTATATTTTTCTTCTGGTCAGTGGCTGACGGATCCAGTCCGAAAAACTCTACTCCACCGCGCATAAACCTCGGATCGTTAAGGTCAAAAGGAGTACCTCTAGGGTCTCCACGCTCTATCAAAGATCTTTTTGATAGATCTAGGATATTTCTTGATCCTCCCGTCATGCTCTTAGTTTCAAACCAAATAGTCTGATCTGCATCGCTTGGAATGCTCAAGGTAGAGCTAGCTAGAGCCCCTGAAGCTAGTGAACTCTTCTTTTTTGCCTTCTTTTTCGCCCTCTTCTTCCCTTCCTTCGGCATATTGACACGGGGTAAATGTGCCGAAGCACCATTACCAAATAGACGCTCATGAGCTTCATTCTGGGTCGCAGCTTTAGCACGCCTTACTTGCTCGGCGACCTCTTTAAAGATATAGCCATTATGGAGAAGCTTATCTATATCCTCTTGTACGACTATCTCCATGAGTGACTCTTCGAGCGAGGAAAGTTTTTCAATGTAATCGTCCACTCCCCGCAATAACTGACCAAGTATGCCAGCTGTGTTTTTTACAGGAATAATCACAGAGCTTTCGAAGTTTGTCCACAGTCCGCCGGCTGTCAGGTTGTGCGATCCAACGACCACCAGACCTTTTTCCTTCCCTAGAAATTGGTAGATTTTTGAGTGAAATGTCTGATTTATCTCTGAGTGAACCACATTCAACGAATCGGTATGAAGCAGCAGAGCAGTAAGAGCCTCGTAGGACGTCCCACCAAGGTCAACGCCGACGTAGACATTTACTATACCACCTCGCTCTCTAAAACTTTCGAGCGAATCTTTTATCCTTAGGACGCCACTGTTCTTTGCGAATGCGACTACGATATTAAGAGTATGGAAATCTGGCGACTTAAGTAACTCAATCAGGCGACTCCCAAGCTGTCCAGTTAAGGGCTGGTTCATCAGCTCCATTCGGCATCCCTATAAATGTAGATAGTCAATTAACGCCAAGCTCTGAACTGAGCTTGGAACCTGATGACAGAGCACTGTTCACCATGAGTGGAGATTACCGACCTTAATGCCAGCCTGCAACGACCAGACGAACTCCCAATTAACCAACCACACAACAGAAGTAGACAGCAATAGAGAGCTACTATCATAGACTATTGATAGCGATGGACTTTTCTCCTTCTTTCAGCCCAAAAAACCGAAACTGGTGATTTACCCAACACTAGAGGAAAAACAGTCATTTTGCAGACGCATAGGATCGCATAAACTGAGGACTTTGAGCATGCCACACTTTAAAGTTTAGAAATCAAAAGCCCTGAACACAAGTCGAGAGTACAATAAATTGTTTTTGCACACGATAATCAGCATCAATCCAAGGTCGCAGCCCAAACCCCGCCCTCTCTTCAGGCTAATTAAATAATCGGTGACCCAACTTCCACCTCCAACTCAAGATTTCATTAAATAACAATCACACCTTCAATCCCCACGAAACTTCACAAAAGAAAATAGAGCTGATTTGTGACCAACAGCTGATCTTCGAACGAAATAGACGAGGGCGACCTCCTCACATTCCCATTAGCCGTTAGGATTTTAAGCGCCTTAGTTTGCTGCAATCCGAAAAGCGCACTTTTATACTGACTTAAGGTAGCAGGTGAATTATTGCATGTTTTAAATATCAGATCTTGAACCGTAAATAGTTCTGAACTTGATAGGAATTTGGGAATTTCCTCTGTCAATGCATTTAATACACGTTTATCTGCGTTATCATCAAAAACAAAATCAAACACCCTTTGATCTTTAACAGCCTCAAACGTCGGGTCATAACCGAGCATCATATTAAGCCCTTCCGCCCCATGGTGCTCGAAAGCATTCTGGCTTCCCCAATGCGTTAATAGCATTTCGTTCCTAGCTGTAGGATGCGATGACAAATGAATCAACCAGTATGCGCGATTGCTTTTCCGAGAAACAATAAAAAATGGCGTATAAAATGATGCTCCACACTGGCTTTGAATCTCTTTATAAAGCAACTGCTCAATTAACAACCGGCTTTGCTTTATCTCTATAGCGTTTTGCAAATCCGGGTGCTTCAGAATTCCGTCCAAGTCTAGTCGCTTTAGAGTCTTCGCAATGCCTGACTTTTTGGACATGTAGTTTATAAGACTATCCGTAGAAAATGTCAGAATCACTTCCGTTCCTGTTGGGAACGTGTGGAACAACCGTCTTAAAACATGCGGAGGCACGTCTTTATAGCCATACTGATCGAGAATAAAGATATTTCTTGGCTTCTTACTTCTGCTTTTAATATCAGTGCATATTTTGGGTAGAAGCTTCAAGAAATCGCCGTGAAGAACATGAACCTTTTCAACTGACAACTCTGAATCAGACAGCGCAAATTTCAGCTGTTCTATTGCACTCTTGTCAATCTCAACGAAATAATAGGTTGCATCCAAAACGAACGGTTTTCGCCTCCCATTCGCATTAACTTCAGCCTCGGAGCTTCGGAGAGTTCGCATGAGAAGCAGTGGTGAACCTGGAACTATTTCAGAACTGACAGGGGAGCGATAACGACCGCCACCAGCGAACCCGTCAATGATATTTATTTTAAAATTATCAATGTGGGATTCTTTGTGAAAACAGAAATGTATCTACGAAGGTAATCACAAATAATCTCGTGCTTTACTGAACTATGATCATCCAGGATCGGGGGAGCGGAAAGATCAGACCAGTCGTAACCATTTTTTTTCGGCATCCAGCCACCTTTTTATATTGCCTCTTCATCCAGAAGCACGTCTATCGCTATAAGTTTATTGCTGCAATCCGAGGCATTTCGTCCCAGACCTTTCCCTGGAACTCACGACCATTTGCCTTCTTGTTTCGTTTTTTGCCATCTGAGCCCCACGTTCCCCACTGCTTGAAGAAGAAGGCCACGCTCTGAGCCTCGCACTGCTGCTGTATATGGTCAACCCACTCAGCCTTCAGAGGTCTCGCATAACGCCCTGACTCTCCCCCGACAATGACCCAGTGGATTCCTCCAAGATCAACCACTCCAATATCCTCAAGCAGAGGCTCAACAGATAGAAATCTGACAGCCGCATCGACATTTCTCAGATAATCAATTCTTGGGACGCCATATTTAACATCTTCTACCGAGACACCCAACCAAGCGTTCTGTGGCGCCGTATTCGAGTTGAAGTAGTCAGCCATTCGCTCTGCGCGCTTCGTCAAGATCTGATACGTGTGCTGCGGGGTTTGCGCGATCACATCAAAGACTTTATCAAGAAACGCGTCCGGGACAGCTTCATGGAAAAGATCACTCATTGAGTTCACGAAGTACTTCGTTGGTTTTTTGCGACGCAGTGGCTGCTCTAGGCGTTCGGGCAAAAGGGAGAGCTCAAAACCGTTTTCATAACCGGGTGTGCCCATGGCTTTCAGCCGCTTCGCCATCTCCTCCGCGTAACAGTGCTTGCAGCCTGGCGACACTTTCGTGCAGCCCGTCATTGGATTCCAAGTGTGCTCCGTCCACTCAATGGTGCTTCTATTGCTCATGATCGCCTCCCTATAAGGGCATACTGTACAGAAAAACAGATCGTACCTACATCCTTTGTATATTATTGTATTCGATTATTCATAATAATGCGAATATATAAATATGATTGGTCCGGAAAGCCTAGCCTCATCCCTTCAAAGCTATATGCGCAGGAATCAACTGACCCAAGCTCAGGCCGCGCAACACCTAAATGTGAGCCAGGCGTTTATCAGTCGAATATTAAACTGTGGCTGGACTAGAAGAACCGCAAAAATTCAAAGGGTTAGCAGGATGCTTGGTATGAATACGAAAGTTGACCCGAGACAAAATGCGGAATTGATGAAAGCTCTATCCGAGGTTTGGAATGGCGAAGAGGAAGACGCCAAGGCCTTAGCCAAATGTATTCGAGCCATCGGAGAGGCGAGAAAAAAACCATCTTCTAACGTATACGGCAACTAAGGCAAGATCATGAGGCGAATATCATCACGATAGGTAAAACGCCTCGATCGCCTCGCTAGATCATCGTCGTGAATAACAAGTTTACCTCTTTGCTCCAGGGGTTTAAGAGCATTTTTCTTGAACTGAGAGGAATGATATACAGTTTTGTCAGAGCCGACGAACTTCGCAATCTGTGCTGGAGTAACCCAAGTTCCACCAAATTGTTCTGAGATCGAATCAATCAAAGGTTCATAATCGACACAAGTAATATCTAGCTCCTGTCCACTACCACCGCGAAATACAAAGTCTCCTGAAGGAGCCACATCCCAAATAGCAGCCTTCATTTTATCGGCTCCCTTCCATGATTGTGTTGCAAAAAATATGCTGTAGACATGCCGATTTCCCTTGAATAGCTCAAAATGTACGGCATTGGTCGCCCGAGATTTCTTTAGCTTTCGCTTGTACAGATCATAGAGGAACTTCTTTCGTTCGGACCTATCGACTATCGACTGAACATCCATCCATTCATCGCCGCCAAAAAGTTCAGTGAGGTGAGGAGCAAATTCCTTGGAGTGAAGGAAACGATTTATGAACTCATACATGACGGAGACATAAACTTCCGCTCTACGGTTTCTCAAAATCCTATGAATGATTGACATCGGTGTATCGGATACACCGAACGGATCTATCATTGCAAAGCAGGGTGCCAGATTCTTATTCTGTACTTCTACATAAGCAAGCAACTCAGCCATTGCCTCGTCGAACGAAGCTCCAGCATACCGAACTTTAAAATTGTCAGGAAGCGATGGATACCTTTTTGCAACAACCTTTTTTAAATTCTCCAACCTCTTTTGGTTAGATTCTACGAAATAAAAAACAATCTCTTGCCCCCTTACAGCATGGTGGCTGTGAGAGATTGCGGCCTCTAATGCAATAATAGGCGACCCTAAATGACCATTCTTATATTCACCAGGACCAGCAAAACCGTCTATTATCAGAAGGCGTCCGTGCCATTTAGAAAGTATGGGCAGCCAAGCATTAAGGTATTTTTTAAAAACTAGATGTTTCCCTAAAGAATGCTCTTCCAGCTCCCACAATGTCTCGCTATTTTTCGGCACTACCATTTTCTCCTTTCACCGAAAACGTTCAGCTCTCAAGGCCTGTTTACCACGGCCCCTATTTGATTTTAATGGCTAGCCTACAATCCATCCCAAGGTTTTGGCCACTACCATAGCAACCATCAACTGGATCTACCTTTTTCTTTGACACAGATCAACCATCTCATCAGATAGCCTGTAAACTAAAAGAAACGGGAATAACGTAGCGAATGGGGATAATCCAAGTAGCGTGAGCGTGACCTGCTATATTCAGCTTAGAGGGAAACTATCTTCCCCTCTGTCGCAATGTTGACAAGCAACTCCGGATTATCATAAGTGGCAGGGTCAGTCCACTGGCTTTCCCAAATCGGCAACGCCTGAATTAGAACGCCTGTATCCACTAGGTTGTCGAAAGCGATACCAGCCATCGCCAGCTTTGTTTCCAAAAAGTCGCCAGCCGGGCCTTTCAGAATCACCGCAACATCGGCATCGCTCTCTTTGTGATAATCACCTCTGGCACGGCTTCCAAACAGAATTAATTGTTTGACGGCGTAGTGCTTTGCTAGCCGTCGTCCAAATTGGATGACCGCCTGCTCGACATCCACAACACTGTCCATGACCTGCTGCTCCAAACCGACCTCCGGACTACAATCCCAGTCGTGAACAGTCTCAGGAATAGGTGCATTCGGATCACACTCATCAATCAGGTCCTGGAGCTGGTGACGCTTTGTTTTTTGGTGTTTGCTCATGGTCGAAAAGCTCCTCGACGCCCATAAATCACCGCTGTTGATACGATTTTTTGCTCACCAGAAAATTTGTCTGCAGACTGATACTCGCCATCCCATTCTTGGGCCTGCCTATAACGCACTGCTTGTCGTTGACGAATCTCCAAGATATCATCAAACCCCGTCTCATAGCCCTCGACCAAAACCGGTGTTTCCGGTGGCAGGGTTTTCAGCCTCTCAATCAATTCCTCGGCAGTCATAGTTCGCCCCCTGTGGACTCAAAGATCCAGAACAATGGGTGGATTGATGAGCTCATACCGCTCAGTACAGGTGCTGGCATTGATTAGCCGAGTGTCGGCAAGCCGATATTCCCCGTAGCCTTCGTGTATGTGCCCGAATATGTGGGCTTTCAGACAAAGTTCATGGATCCGGTTGAGCAGGTGGCTGCAACCTACGTTCTGACATCGAAATCCGAGCGTCGCCAAATCGCCTATGCCTTTAGGCGGCCCATGCGTAACCAAAACGTCGGCATTGTCGGGGATTGCCTCCCATTTCTGAAACAGCGGTTCTCCCCGATCCAGCATAAACGCCCAGTCCATGAACGTGGGTGTCCAGGGCGAGCCCCAGAATCGGAACCCTTCAATTTCAACGCCACTATCTTCCAGATAAATAGCTGCAGTCAGCATTGCTCTGGCTGCTTGCGGGGTTTCCTGAAACGCCCAGTCATGATTGCCGGCAATTACGATTTTATGGCGATGAGGCAGAGTGCCGAACCAATCGTTCAGATCCGCAACATTTTCCAGCGTGCCTTGACCTAAACTGTCACCGGCATGTATGAGGACATCGCCATCTGGGATATTCGGGATTTGCCAATGCAGGCTGTGAGTGTCCGATAGGCAGACGAGTCTCATGCTCTTAATTCCGGCTCCAGGGCCCAGTCCATGAAGGGCAGCAAGCGCACCATGTTTCGGGCATCGTCCACGCCCCGGTGATGGTGTCCCTCAAAGTCCAGTTCGTGGTAGGCCAGTGCATGGGCCAACCCATTTTTGCGTTTCTGCCCCGTTGTCCGGCGCCAGATGCGCTTGAGGTTCAGATGCGGGTACGCCATAAATGCGGGCGTGCATCCATGTTTTTCACTGTCGGCCAACACATGCAGACGGTCGTAGTTACCCCAGCTGCACCAGATAAAATCGGAAGGCGGTGAACCCATCCACCCATCCAGAGCTTGCACGGCCTCGGGGAAACGGGGCGCCTCATCCACCATCCTCTGGGTGATGCTGGTCAACGATGTACAGAAGTCGCTGAGTGTCCGGCTCCAGGTGGGCTGGACCAGAAACGATCGGCTGTCCAACAACTCCCCGTGCCGGGTGGCCAGTGCACAGCCGAACTCGATGATTTCCATGTTATCGAGACTTTGCGGTTCGCCATCCGGTCTCGTGCGATCGGCCCAGCAGCTTGCTTCCAGATCAACCACAAGAATCGGCGATTCATTCCTCACGGTGGTTTTCTCCCGATTCCGCTGGAGATTCATCGCCACGAATAGGCTCTGTTACGTCCGTATCCTCTGAATCGGTCTCCCAGCATCCATCAAACGGCCTCTCGTACCGCTTTACCGAACCTTTCAGCCGTTCCAGTGGCTCCAGTTCCTTGGGTAGTGGCGTTGCCAGGTCGTCCGCATGCCCCGTATGGGCATCCAGGTTTTTCAGAAGCTCTTGTTCCGTCAATGGTTTGCTCATGATGATGTCACTTTAATCTGTCCAAATTTGGACGATGTTCGTGTGAAAATCTCTTCGATGGGTGCCAGTGTGAACTCGCCAGTGGCCTCAAAAGTATCGATCCAGATCTGATTGCCGTGAGTCACAATCGTCGAGGTACCGATGTGACCGGAAACCACAGCGGAGACGCCCCCAATGATCTGTTCTGGCCCCTGCGCTCGATCCCAGGGCCAAGTGCAATTGATGGCGAGTTTCTCCGAATAGACTGCATCCTGAAGTTGGCGCCAATCATCAAAAGGGCTTTGAGCGTGAACTAGCCCGACTGTGTGTTGACCGCAGGGAACTGTCATCGACAGCGGAAATTCCCGAGCGCAGCGTTCAGCCAACCGCCGGTAGGCAGCAAAGGACAAATCGTCCGCCCAGGCGCCCCCGATCAAACGATGTTTTACCCGATATGCCTCGTGCTCGGAACGAGCCAAAAACATCAATTCATGGTTGCCCAGGACGCTGAAGACCCCTTCGGTTGAAAGTGCCCAGTTCAGCGTCGCCTCGGAGTCGGGGCCCCGATCGACCAGATCACCCAGCAGGAACAATCGATCCATGCCATAACGGAACCCCGCCTGCTTCAGTTGCTCCTGGAGCAGTAACAGGTGGCCATGCACATCGCCACAGATCCAGTCGATACCAACGGGACTGGGAGCAATGGTCTGGTGGGTGACGAGTTTCATGGGGCTTAACCGTAACTACAATATGTAGTATCTAGGCATACAATTGGACACTTTATGAAGGCTACCTGCACTTGTCATGCTAGCAATGAATCATTGATCCGGCTACTGGTAAGAGGACAGCTTCTAATCTGGATCGGTAGGGAATTGGTCATGCTGCGCATCACCCGGGTTGAGGACCAACCGTTCTATTTATTGCCGCACCGCACTAGCGGTCCGACAAAGGGTAAAGTACGCCGTAATCAGCTGCCGTTTTACCGAGCCTACGCCACCGGTCTGCCGGACACCATAGAGGCGTTGGCCTTTACTTCGGATCTCCAGGGCCGAGGGGCCAGTGGCCGTGGGCGGCGTCTCCGGCGTTGTTGGTAACCCCACCAAAATCAGCAGCGCACCGAAGCGGACTTCTTGGCGGCGGTTGAGAAGGTGGCCGCCTGGCAGCCAGACTTGTCACTACTTCACCAAGGGCCTACGGATGAAAAACGAGCGCACCGTGGTGACCCGGACGTTGCAATATCACTGGTGACCGATTACGAGAGCCTGACGGTGTTTGGTCACACCCGCTGGCACTGGCCCTGGTTGATGACGCTGGGTGCCAGTCAGGTGATGAACGTGGGGGGCGACTGGTTGTAATGCAAGCTAACCGATAATCTCAATTTTGACTTAACTCCCTTTTAGATATGGACAAATCTGGGAAAATCACTTGGCAATTTATCTTCTCTCGGTTTCGTCAGACGCCACTAGCATATCGTTACTTGTTTACCCTACGCTCCGTCAGAGCCCATAAATTGCGCGAAGCAGTGTTAATTTGAAAGGAGCATCCAGTGATAAACACAGATCTCTATACAGGGGCCGTAATCCGGCTAGCTACTCTTCAATCGCAGCGAGATCTACCCGGGCGTCTACTCTTTGCGTCTGTATCTCTTTTACCATGTGGAAGACCACTGCCTCCCCCTATGCAGGGGAAAGGGATAGACCAACACTCTCTTAATGGTACCGGCGGGACTGTTTTTTTTCGTCGTGTGCTGTTGGGCGTCCAAGAAGCCATTGACTGGTATCGAGCTCTCGGCACTGGCGACGATAGAACCCCGGTTCCCCTCCAACCAGAAGACCGTATTAGCAAATACGACGGGATCGAGATAGATGTTTCGAGCCTTATTGATAATCCAGCCTGGCCTTCCCTCGGCTTGCCGATAGGCGAAGGCTTTTTTGCACACCCTTCCGGACGCAGTCATCCCGCGCCCTTCATTGGCAATACACCTGCCCGCGTCCACCGCCGTTTTGGCAGCCAGGATGGCTTCGACTCAATGCTTGCTGACCATAACGCCGTGGCCTTTATCGCAAGACGACTACATATTGACCTGCGACTTTATAGGGAATACTTGGGAAGTGCTGTCTTGATAGCTTCAGACCCTGTGCTTAAACTGGTTGATTGCTTCATGATTCCAGCTTCCGAGAATGAGGGCGAGAGAATTTTTTATCGTTTCGTCCCTCGTGCAGGGCAGTCTCTTTCCGGTCTGCAACTCACTACTTTTGATGAACAAACACATCTTCTTACAGACTTTAATACTCGGGATATCCCACCAAACGGCATACTAGATATCGACAAGGGTGACTGTATAGGAACATATGGCTATGTAGTGACTCATGAACAGTATGGCGTGTTGGCCTATAGCCCCCCGGCTCCATTTCTGCGCCAAGTAGGCATCAATGTAAACCCCACATCTAGAGGCAAAAAGGTACGTGTTCCAATTGGCGAAGCAGCCGATTCCCCAAGCATGGAATACCAAGCGGCACAACCGTCGCAACCCTCGCCCCCCCGCTTAGTCGGTGATCCACCTCGCATACAAGACGCCAACTACCGTGTCTCTATTGCAGCCTCAAGCCGCAAAAAACTTGCAAGTGCCAAGCAATACGGCCAACGTTGGTTTCCAGACGGCTCTCGCGAAGAGGCTATGCGCTTTGTTCAAAGCGAGCTTAGGAGGGCTAGCTCCAGAGTGATCATCGCGGATCCCTACCTTGCTGAATTGCAATTGGGGCAATATCTGTATGCCGTCAATCCGGCAACAACCTCTGTAACTTTGCTAACCTCAAGACTCGCGTTCAAATCGAAGAAGCAGATCCCCTCAAAGGCCGATAACTTCAGTTTTCAGCTCGAGCAGCTGAAAGACGAGGCGGGAGTTACGGTCCAGACATATGTGCTTCCATCGTCCATCCTACATGATCGCTTTTTGGTAATAGATGATGACGTCTGGTTTCTTGGCAATTCCCTGAACACCTTAGGCGACAAGGCATCCTTAATAGTCAAACTTCCCAATCCGAACGAGGTGATTGACCAACTTAAGGACATGCTAAACCACGCAATACCATTTGATGAATATAAGAAGCAGCGGGCCAAGTCGAAGGATGCGAAATCATGAAAGGGTTTGGCCCAGATATCCCAATTGCCCCCAAAGCAGAACGCCCATTTCCCGCCAAAGAAATTATCTGGGGTAGCCAGCAGGGTGGACAACCTTACTTCCCGACACCCACTGATGCCTATGAGCGAAGATATTCTACCGATCCCGTTCCATTGCAAAAATTTGGCAAAGCAGTGGCAACTGCTCAAGAAAGGGTCTGGGTTGTGGACGAATATCTTTTGATGCCCGACGGGGGAGATCCCGTAAGACGGATCGAACAAATTCTTGAGTGGTTACCGCTATCGTTTGCTGCGAGCGATGTCCGACTGCTGACTAAACATCATCAAGAAATCACCGAAGATGACCTGGAAAGATTCCAACAACATGCCCAGGAAATCAATAATTATGCGACAAGGCGAAAGAAGGAATGCAGTATCGAAGTTAGAACGCACCTCACGCGAGATTGCGACTTTATTCACGACCGGTTCGCTATTATTGATGACGAACTCTGGCATTTTGGTGCAACAGTGGGCGGATTTCACTCCAGAGTCAGTGCTGCCAGTCGAGGCTGGAGAGCAGCCGATCACGGCGCCATAAAATTCTTTGAAGAAATCTGGAAGGCGGGAGCAGGTAAATGAATCAGCAATGGCCCAAAGAGAAGCATGCTGAGAATCAGGAAGACTATACTGATCCAGCGTTTAAGACGGCACAAGATTTCCTCGACCTACTGGATCTAGTCCCTGACGTCCTGCCCGAGGCTTTTAATGACGTTGTGAGCTGGATAGTGGAGCAAGGTGGCGATCTCTCCGAATTGGAAAAACATTCAGTCTCAGTTGACGATCAGTTTGCAACGACAATTCAGGACAGCCATACCATGTGGATGACGGTCGCTTGTGCTGCGTCGCTTGCTCAGGCTCCGACGTTGACAACCTGGGCGAAGGTCAGGGAATTCACATACCACTCGTTTCAGCTTGAGCATTGGTTAAGTGAAGCGATGATGGCATATACCAAAGTATTTCCTTCGTCATCGCGTGCTTATGCCAAGCTGGCCAACGACGTTTTTTCTGCGCTAGACAACTTCTCACTACCATCTATGTCGGACCGCATTAACGACGAGCGAGTTGGTGCCTGGGCTAGTTGGAACGAACGAACAGACAAACTTGAAGAACTCTGGTGGGGCTTGCGCGGCTGGCACGGTTTCATGAATTACAAGGAAGAGCTTTCGCTATTCCAAGTATTCTACAAGTTGGAGCCAGACGAGTACATTCGCACGATATCAAAATCATCCAACCCTTATTTGGTCAGTGCACTGCTATTCGTGGCAGGAATAGGCGCATTCTCTCCACGGTTTTCAGAATGGAAGCGAATTGTTGCCTCGGCGCCTACTGCCTTTGAGGATGATGGCAAGTGGAATGGCTCTGTCCTAATTCCGTTGCTTCTCGTTGAGGCTCGCGACCAACTATTACATACTTGCCCTCTCTCCAGCCAAGATGCCAAGGCTAGTGAGATTGAAGAGATCAAGCTAGATATAGCCAATATTGCGGACCTCATCACCAGCATCCTTGACAAAAGGCGGGATGCCTCAGGATTGTTCTCCCGCTGGGCACCTTGGCTCATGCGGCAAATCTTAGGTCAGACCACTAAAGACATCTCGGATGTGACGTCCACTGCATTTGCTGATGACGCCCTGTTAGAGGCAATTAGCACTAAACTGCATGATCGCCCACTGCCGCAAAAAACTCCTGATGGTACGCCTCTATGGGAGGCTTGGTGCTATCGTTGCGCACTGGCTTCTTTTGCCCATAACGGACATATTGAAGTCCCCGGCTGGCAAAGCTTCGCGGATGAATGGAATCTTTCACACGACGACTGGCCCGGGGAAAAAGGACACCTATTACGCAACCATGCCAGCTACATTTCCAGCACGAATACGGATATCCCGGGCATTGCCGCCAACTTACTAGCCTTCCCAATTACCAAATCTGCTTCCCCGGTCGATGTGTGGATCGATCTTTGGGAAAAAGCCTTCACTTTGCGAGAAATTGTTGAATTTGGCGACCCAGACGTAGGAGGAGGCGAATACAGATCTCGCTCTGAAGCCGGATGCTTATTACTTTTACTCTTCAACATTGGTCTGGCAATCTTTGATCAACTGGCAGCCGATAGTTCTGATATAAATTCGCCTGAAGCTAGGTCTCTTGCAAAGCTGTTTCAAGCCTTAACTTCCGCAAGTAGCGAAATGCGAGAAATCGATAGCACATTAAATCATGATAAATGGCTCGCAATTGTCCAGCATTTGGCGGTCAGGAGAGTCATTTGGGAACCGTCCTCTAAACACGAACATTCATCAACGGGTGTTCAGATCTTTAGAGTCGATGATAGCCCCACCACCGCTGACGTTATTTCCAGCGCAAGTGGTGACGTGATGGAAACTGCCGCTATTTTGCAGTCCCTCCTGCTCAATACTTCGAGCTCAAGATTAAAAGCTGAACTCGATTCGGCATCCATAGACTTGCCCGGCATCCTGCACTCAATCAGGAGCCTCAATAAATGCCATTCGCGCAAATATCCTATTGATGAAGTCCAGCTGAAGAAGCTTGAGGCGCTAACAAGTGAGGTGTGCTAACTGATGAACTGGCATTCATCTACATCGATTAAGAAAATCCTGCACCCAGCGAGACTCGGAAGCCGTGAACGACAGGTCATACTTTTTGACGGTACGAACAAAGCGACTTACATAACCACACTGGCCGGTGGGAGGCAGCCATTCATCGGGACCTTGCGCGCCCTGCGATTGAGACCGAGTTCGACGGGCCACAGGTGGGTTAAATCATTGGCAAACCGCTCACGCTTCTCGTCGCTCCACTGCGAAGCGCCGTGCTCCCAGGCCCAGGCCAGCGGAACCACATGATCAATGTCGATATCTGAGGCGTTTTGAATGACCTTGCCGGTAAAGGGACTGATCCAACGACCTCGTGTGACCCGGCAGCGATCGGCACTGGCAAACTGAACCGGTTGGACCGTCGAGGTTTCAATCAGTGCCTCGGCACGGGCATCCTGACAGTCGCCATCAGTATCGTCCCAACCGTGGCCAAAGGCGCTTCGTTGATAGTCAGCCTTACCGCCTGTCTCGGTGCGATCTGAGCTATGGCTATCAAGGCTGATGCCGCTAGGCAGTCGGCCACCGGAATCAAGGCAGTCTTGCAGTGAGTCGAAGCCGGTGTAGGATTGGGTGCGATCGTACCAGGCGCTCTGGGGCGGGTGGCAAAGGCCACTGTTGGATTTTTTGATCAGTTCCGCAGTCAGGGGCGTACTGGTCAGTAGTAAAATAACGGCAAGAGCGCCGATCCTCAGTCGCATGGCGTTTGGATTCCTTTCAAGTCGACAAGTAAGCGTCAGCACAGGCGTTGAGTGCCGAACGGGACACAGAATACTGGGTCCGTTCGGATCGTCCAAATTTGGACGCTTGAGACGCTTTTTTCTATTAACAACAACGGAGACCAATACTCACTTATGGCCATCCATTTTTATGCGAAGGGCCGGCTTTCATCGGGTTTTTATGGCTGGCACGTGACAGCGACACTCAGAGGAAAGCGCTATCAAAAATACCTCAGCTTGAGACCGCCAAAACCGACGATTCCCGCCAAGGTCTGGTATCGCTACCAGGAAACCCGGGCACGCTATTACGATGCTCGGTGGTCTGCCCGCGCTGCGGCTTTGCAGTACATTGATGCCTTGAAAACAAACCATCCAAACACGCGCCCGGGGCGTGGCGTTGGGTTTCGTGGCATCACGATGGGGATCACCACCGGTGACCGGGTGGATCAGGAGCACTGTTATTTCTCGGTAAACGAGCCGGGGCGGCCAGTGCGCTTCTACATCACCGGGGATTGCACCTTATCCCAAGCCTGGCAGCAGGCAGTTGACCACTGGGGGCAGGTGTTCGGTATTCGTCCCAAAGACATTAAACGCAAACTCAACAATCCCGTCAGCCCCGGAGCATTCAAAGCCCTTCGAAGTCAGCTCAACGATCATGAGGGTTGCAACATTTCCGTTGAGGCTCTGCACCATGTGTATGCCGAACAGCGAGCCGAGCTCAAGCGACAAAAAGCACGGGAGCAAACGAAGGGCGAAGTGACCGAGGATGATCTGTTGGGGTGGTACGCCAGCCTGAAGCAGGAAATCTCGGAGTATCAGAATCGGTGAATTAAGACGGAGCGGCGGGGGAGGCGAAGGATGCCAGGCCTCTCCCTGACCGTCACACCACTGAGCAGGTGTCGCATGTGCCTGACATCCAATGTCGGACTTGATCGAGAGAACTGGATTCTCTCACCCAACTTTACGCTAGCATATGAATTGTCTATGGTACAGCTAGCGTATTGAATAACAGCGACTACTCTGCCGTTCAGCCCATGACTGCCGACCGGAACTAACATCTCTTCTGATGGCTATTCTCTATTAATCCCGAGATTGTTTAAATGCCAATTGAAATTCTGAAACTCGATCAGAAAATTCGCCCCTTTCATTTTTACCAAGTGCTTCTCCACATCTTGCCAATCGGGAAATTGGGAAACTGGCTCTTCCTTCGTGAATTCACAAAGTCAAACCCATCTTTCGTAAAGCATTCTTGGCTGCAGCTTCTTGGACGACCTTCTTATTTTTCGACTTCTTATGCGAAAACCACTCAACATCTTCAGGATACCCAGCTATAACATCCTTTTTTTCTTTACCCTTTCTATCGTCACCCTTATATCGAACATCTGAGAGTAATCGCGCCAGAACATCTTCAAACTCACTTCTCTTCCTCACAGAAAAGCATAAACCACTCATGCTTATCTCCCCATATCCTCCGCTATCACATCTTTTTCTAACCAAACGGCGTTCAATCTCAACCACATATATCGGATCATCAAGCGTAGTTATTTTTACAACTAACGCACCGCGAGTTCGAGAGGATCCGGAGTAAAGGTAGGGCCAGCCTCGGACTCCGGCAGGGACGTCATCAGAGTAATCAAACGGCTCCAAAGCTATCAACTCTGGCTCCTTATCACCACAAAATCCTTTACGAAAAGTAAACCATTCGACCTTTAATATTTTGTGTGGGAATTCACTCCTCAGGTAGCAGAAGGCATCCCACATATCTCTTAGCATCCCCTTTGATTGGAGCTTCAGTGGTGCCTCAAAAAACACCTCCCCCACGCCTTTATCATTTCCGAACCGATCATCGCTCGAATACCGGTCCGCAAAGCTCTCACCATGTTGAAAAACATTATTACCAGCGCCTGAGCTATGATTAACTTTTTCCTGGCCTATAGGTGAAACATCAACATCTGGGTGAGCCAGCTCAACAAATTCTGGATCCTCAACCGCCTTCCTCGGTCCTGATCGGTCAGGATTCTGGCGGCTCGTTACAGGAAGTTTTCCGGAGGGCAGGTCACGCTTTCCTCGGCCAGGATAAGATGCAGGTATTGTCTCAACGCTCTCTGTCGCTTTCGCTCCAGAACCCCTTATCAACCTATGAAGTTTAATTTCCGGGCCTGCAGGTGGACTACACCCCAAAATATTCAATGCCAAGAACGAACGACCACTATCGAATGAAATCCCTTGAACCCGGATTCGGGCCCTTTGCTCGTGCCATGGCCGTACTTTAAGATGAACCAGTGGATACTTTCCAGACACGGATATACCTTCGATAGCCAAATCCATTTGCGCATAAATGTCTTTTGCTGATACCTTGGCGTACTTATTATATTTTAGCCACGCCAAAAACCTAGCATCTGCCTCTACAAGCTTTGAATTCCCCTTTATTGAAATATTCCAAACACCATCTGATTCAGACTCCAAAAAGTTTGAGAGCATATAATTGTATGGGTCATCCCAGTCTCTAAACAGGTGCTTTGCCAATATCCTCTTTATTTCTTGGGAGGATCCATAACACCGGGAAAAGAATTCTAGGCACGGAACCAGAAGAGTTCGTTTTTCTCCATCTTTTAACTTAATAAAATAGTTCTTGTCTTTTGTGTACTTTAATGGATAAACATGGAGGGGATATGGAGCGTCGCAAATTCCATGGTAGTAGTCGTAAAAGGATACATGGTGCCATCCATCCCTATCAAAGCTTACTTCAAACTCTGCTGTTTCAAAATCCACTTCACCAATACAGCAGCCATTCTTCCATATAGTCCCAATCCTAGCTTGTCCTAATAGAGTTATTGGCACAGACCGCGTGAAATATTCACCCAACCTATTATCTGCCAGAAACTCACGCAGAACCAAGATAACTTTCGGTTGATTAAAATCATCATTTTTTGTGACCCCTCCATACCACCACACAACGAACGCGGCGTGACTGCTCGAAAACTGCTCACTAAGATTTACGGGGCTTTCTGCGGCTTTAACAGGGAAATTCAGCTTGTTTTTCATCAGGCACAGACAACAGGTATAAGCTTCTATCTATCGATCTGAGATGTCCCCAGATACGACACCAGTTAGGCACCATACCTCTGTCTCACCTATTTTAAAACCGTCTCACCTATTAAAAGAAATGACAGCCGCCCCCGACCAGGGCCACCGCTGAGGCAGTATGGTGCGGCGCCCGGAACGGTGGCTGGCGCCAGCCACCCGGCTTCACCGGCAAGCCCGCAACGGAATGCACGCTGGCAACTTCCATGGCCGCGGCATCATCGAGCGCGGGCAGAATGCCGGGAAGCCGGCTGGCCAGCATGCTTTTGCCGGTGCCCGGCGGGCCGAAGAACAGCAGGTTATGACCACCGGCTGCGGCCACTTCCAGCGCTCTCCTGGGTACCTGCTGGCCCCGGACATCCGCCAGGTCGGCGCCGGAATACTGCCCCTGCGGCTCAGGATCTTCTGCCCGGGGCACCGGTACCAGCCTCGCCCGGCCCGACAAATGCTCGCACACCGTCAACAGGTGACTGGCCGCCAGCACATCGCCGTTACTGGCCAACGCGGCTTCATCGGCATTGTCCTGGGGCAGGAGCAGTGACCGCCCCGCCTCCCGGGCCGCCAGCACCGCCGGCAATATCCCTTTAAGTGGCCGCAACGCACCATCAAGGGACAACTCGCCAATACACTCCAGGTCTTTCAGGCTTTCGGCAGGAACCTGGCCGGAGGCCGCCAGGATACCCAGGGCAATGGGCAGGTCGAAGCGGCCGCCTTCTTTGGGCAGGTCTGCAGGGGCCAGGTTTATGGTGATACGGTTCCGGGAAGATAAAACCACCTAGTGCCCTATGGGCTATATAATTTTTCTAACAATCACTTTCATCAGGCATTACTCTGAAAATTATGACGATTTTACTTGATGCCTTTTAATTCTTTACCTACTTTAGAATGGCAGGCAAATAAAAAGTTTATAAAAGGCGCCAAGGTGATCGACTTACAAGTGGAGTATCTTGTTCTTGATTTGGGTGAGCGATATCCCATGCTTGTAGATAGCGGTGGGATGCCGGATTTCTATTTCCTGAATCCGTGACTTCAACGAGCTGAACTCACGCCCAAAGCCTGCAATAACAAGGCTTAGAGCGATATAATAGCATCTGACACCCATTCACCCAGTTAGTGCTTTCGGCTCATGCGTACCTTC
>Ga0208450_1000447_pt1 | contig 23014 bp, 6 predicted proteins | sample MalvireepMed_908_FD_184249 | JGI IMG/M metagenome (GOLD analysis project Ga0208450, IMG submission 184249) | Marine viral communities from the Global Malaspina Expedition - Malaspina viral metaG DeepMed_908 (SPAdes) (version 2) | ecosystem: Environmental > Aquatic > Marine > Oceanic | place... | reverse complement strand
TGCGTCTTAGAACCGATACTAAGAGGAGATGCAGAAAGAGCAGCATACCAAGTATGTCTTTTTGCTAATCCAGTTCCGCCAAAAGTATTGGTCGTGGTTTTTGTTCCGAGATTCGGTGTTCCGCCAGCTGCGCTATCTCTGTTCGTGCTGTCGTAGTATTGCAACCACTTAGGCTGTACGGCGGCAACATCTGTATTAACAGAGTTAACAAAGTGACCACCACTACCGGGAGAATTGAAGAGTGGAACCACTACTCCAGTACCTCCAACGGTTTCTGTGTCACCAGTTACTACACCAAGTCTAGCATCGCCATTACCATTACCAGCTGTTGCTTCAGTCTGGGTAAAGTTCCGGAATCTAACGCCAGAAGAGTTATCGTAGTAGTTTTGTGCAGCTCGCCATGTACCTGCATCTGGCCAAGGAGCTCCCCACCAAAACATGTCTCCAGAACCATAGCAGTTACTATTATAAGCAACATTATCAGAGCCATTGCTTGATATCCAAGCTGCCGTTGTTTTGCCATCAAAGTTAACAATTTCTGCTACTTTGGTTACAACACCAGAGGCTGGGAAGTTAGTGTCTGTTCTATCATATATTCTTAGCTGACAGTTTTGCACATTGACATCAGAGCTGTGGTCAAAGTTAACGTGGAAAGTTCTGTTTCCAGAATTCATCTTAGTCAGGGGAATACCTGACCCTACTGTACTAGGCTCACCAGAGCCCGGTGTACTAAATTTTATGTTCGTAGCTGCTGGGCCTTGTGCTGTTCCAGCGGCATTAGTTACGTATGTTGAGTCTTGGAACGAGCCGATTTGGACCGATGAGCCAAACGTGGCACCGTAAAATCCTAAACCAGAACCAACAATATTTTGCTGTGTTCCTATACCAAATGTGATTTCTGCCATTATAATATCTCCTTTTTTGCATCTAAGGGCACCTATATAATGTAATACACAAAATGCCTAGTTTTAAGTTAAATTTTAAGTTATTTTCCTCCACATCCTCCACACTTTCCTCTGGTTTGCTCGTATCGCTCCCATTTCCCTATCGGACACGCTTCTGAGGCCCACGCAGCCTTTATTGATACCATACATCCACACTCAGAACATCTATCTCCAGAGAGCTTATCGCAACCACTACATATCTCTAATCGGGCGTTTTTTAAGTTCTCAGGTACGTTTTGCCCTCTATTCATCACATGCTTTGCCGCCGACGTAGCAAAGTTTTTTGCTTGCTTAAACACAGAAGGCATTTTTTGCTTCTTTGCGGGTTCTGTCGGTGGTTCCGTTTCTATTGGTGGCTCAGACATATTTAGAATCCCACAGGTCGCACATATACAGCTACCATGACACACTAATCTCGCTGAGCACTCTTTGCATGTTCGCATGTTCAATTCCTTATTTTAAAGTTATAGTGGTTGTCATTGGTGGAATGTCTATTGTTTTGCCGTTGAAGTCAAGCTGTTTTTGGTATATTCGTGTAAACTTAAGAGGCCACTCTTTATTTATAGCCGCACCATCGCTGTTATAAGAAAGGTGCGCTTGATAAAATTCTACCCCTATTAGAGAATAGCCACTAACAGGATAATACTTTTCTGTAGAACTAAGATCAAAAGCGTCGTCATTTGTAGACACATTGAAACCGTTTAGGTTGATGGCTCCATTTAGACCCTGTAGGACGGCTGCGCTTCCGTATGAGCCAATACGGACCTCTCGACCTAATGTAGACTCAAGGTGTTCTGGTAGGCCCGGATGGAGGCTATATAAATACCTATTCCAGCTACTGGATGGTTTGGCGGGCCGTGGGTCGGATGGAAAACTTAACGGCGTAACCGTTGTTTTCCCATATGCCAGAACCTGAGAGTCACATAATAATCCGGACATTAAATATTTATAAGCAGCTTTACCCATCCCCGACAAGTAGCTGCCCCCCCCAAAAAAGGGGATGGCTTTGAGAGATTTCAGAGCATCAACAGCCTCCCCAAGTGTATCATACGTGTTGCCCACATCTATTCTATACCTTTTGTTTACATTAATACATTCTCTATACTGTGTACACTCCCCACAAGTAAAGACTTCAGTTATAGTGCCAAGATTTGCTACAGAGATTTCCCTATGAAGCCCGATTTTCTTAACTTCTTCATGGTTATCAAACTGCCTACTTCTATTTTCGCCACGATTGATCCCAAAGTTACCGCTGCTCCGGCTATTGGTTCCAACTATATGGGGGTGTTGAGACCGTTCAGAAATAGATGTGTCTAAACAAACCGACTTCAGAAGCAGAAAGAAGAGCTCGTTAGTCGAATCAAGGGATTGGTTCCATATTCCGGCGCGCTCAAACTCATAATAATAATTGCCACTGTCCTGCACCTCCATCTCACCACAGACGGGAAAGATATCAAATCGATTTTGTATGTTAAATACGTTATATACTTTTCCGAATGCTGGCCCGCCGCCTCTATTAACAGGATTTCCATCCGTATCTAATACCGTTTCGCCACACTCCGGCACTGGCGGGTAAACCAAGGGCTTTTCTTTGAGCTCATGCCAGATGATGTTACTTTCATCGCCTGCTTCGGCAACAAAGCCTTCACAAAACTTGTTTGCAAGACTAGTTATTTCATCTTCACATGAGGTACCACACTGTGGGCAATGACCAAAAAAATCTTGCCCCCTAATACCTATATCTGCCCTTTTTTCCATTCGTCTATTTCCTGTAAGTAAAATGTTAAATTGACAAAATTGCCAAAGAAATACCCGCTTTTAGGTAGCTGTTTGTTGGTGAACCATACTACCTCGCTGCCGTCATCTATATTGAATAAAAAATCTTGCGTCTCACCAGTTGTTTCAGGAAAATTTATAGTCCAAGAGTCTTCTGCTGGATATAGCTTATCAAAACTAGCAAAAATATTGTCGTCACCGCTCTTTAGGTTATACCTAAACTCGGCCGAACTGGTAAGGACAATATCATCCTTTAGGCTCATTGGAACCGGATCGTCAAGATCTAGAGTTATAGGGCTTCCTTCAGATAGCCTCAAATATGAGCCTTTTTCCTTTTTATCTTTGTCTACCTTGCCCCACGAATAGTCCTGTGTTATCGTTATATAGGTCGGGTTTTCGTCTCCGCCCATTTTTGGCTGCCCTGCAACTTCATCTTCTACACAGTCTATGTCAATATCTGGGTTGGTAAAGTCAATCCGCGCAACCCTATATTTAAATGGATTATAAAAATCTCCGCCTAAAGATTTCAGATATATCAACTGTAAATAATATGTACGCTCATTCATGGCGTAATAAAGCGCGTCTTGTAGCAACTCAATCTCTGACACATTAACTACGCTGCCGTTGCTAAGCTTGACCTTGGTGGGCTTAGTGTCTGGCCCCCACTTTATTATGTCGGTAATAGTATATTTGTCGTCAGACCCCACAGGATGATAGACCTCCATACCTTCTTCAATATCTATCCCAGATGCATCAGCACCTCTCTTCGTCCTAAACGACACAAAAATAACTTCCTCTCTACCCTTCTCCATATACTCTTTAAATGTTTCAACTGATTTACCGGGCTTTCCATCAATTCTGGGCCAACCCTTTGGGAATTCCACCATCCCCCCCAGAGGCTCATCCTCTGCTATTATATATTGAGGTAAGTCTGACTCAATACGTATTTTATTATCGACATACTGAAAGTATGGGGTGTCAACAAGTTCTTCCTGCTCCTTCAGGGTGTCTCCTTGATATTCCTGCGCAAGCTCGTTAGGCGTCACATCTCTTCCTAGTCCTCCCGAATATGGGTTAAACACTATGAAGTCTTTAGACTCTACACTTATTTTGGTAAATAGTTCTTTATCTGCATGATAAAACTCTATATCGTTATCCTCTATTGTTCCATTTGGAGGTCCAACAACATTACAATCCTCGCCAGCATGAAAATAATGCGTATTGCCGTTTAATCGTACAGTAGCGGTACTGCTATCGAACGCAAAGAACGGAAATGTAAGACAATAGTTAAAATTAGCATAGGAATCGAGCTCCGTGATAGGTGAGCCATCGAAGCCTAATTGATTGACTGTGTAGATATCTGCGGTAGTAAGACTGCCGAAGTTGTAGAGCCGATGTTCTTTTTTATAGGGTATACATTTAGAGCCGTAAAATATTTGTTCGCCCCTATAGCGTATATCGGTAGTCCAAACCGCCACGTAAGTCGTGGTTTCATATGAGAAATCGCTAGGCTCCGCTTGAGTCCAATAATCTCTAGGAAAGTATTTAGGCCAGTCTTTCCAGCTATACCAATTATGTCCACTAGGAAAATATTGCTTGTCTAGGCCGCTTACGCTAAAATATGCATAGTTCTTTTTACCAGAAAGCTGTTTAGTCACCACTATCTTTTTTTCATCATCATCACCAAGTGTAATAACCCAAAATTTCGGAATATGAACACCGTAATCTGGGTTTCCAGCTTGAAACTCTTCATTAATCTCCACTGCGGTTTTATTTACATCAAAGAAAGCCTTAGGAAAGTTCCAGCAGTTTAGCTCCGACGCATACTCACCATAATCAGATTTACTAGAGACATACTTTATTTCTTGCAAGCTCTTAAAGCCAGAATTCTTACCTCCTCTCGCTAAATAGGCGGCATATTCATTAGATGTCTTCCATCCGCCCGCCCCATATTTATAATAGACCTTATAGTTGTCATCAACACATCCTTTTTTTTGAGGTAGGACCGTGACTTTACAGCAAGAACTACATGATGGCCTACCCATAATTTATGCTCCCGGTGCTTCAAAGTTGTCGCAACTTATATAGACTACACGCCACTCTTGATTAATCCTTACCGCCATTACATATATCTTATAATCGTCAGTAGCAGCAGGGTCAACAGACAAAGAGGGGTCACGGTTTGTAAGGGTTATAATTCCATATTCTCCATGTTCGTCTTCCTCGCTCCATTCCATCCCTGCGACCTTGTTGGTACGCCTATACACTTTCATTGTGCCCGTAGTGTTTGGTGCATCAACAGCGTCATCGGCTGGTTCAATCTTGGTTTCGAGAATCCCCTCTACAAACTGAAGTCCGCCAGCCCAAACCTGACGCTCATCGTCCCATTTTAAATCAACAGGGCCGGTTTTCCAGCTCGCTCTATTTTCTGCGGGATTAACTGGTTCAAAATTACCATCTTTCTTTCCGGGAACAGGATGCCCCATGATATCATAACCCCAGCCAGACAATAGTAGTGGGCCACGCAAGCCAAATGTTCTTACGTCGTCAACATCATCGGGAATAGTATTAAAATTATTGGATAGATGAAGGTTGTTTGTTTCGCCCGTGATGGGACTCTTACCAGTGAGCCAATCAAAGTCATCCATCAGGACTGCACCAAAATCAACCTTAACAAATTCTGTCATTCTCGTAGGAACACCTGCCCCATCCCTACTCAAAGCGTATGGGTCTAAATCTCTAGAGGTGGGGGACATATGCCCTTCATAAAAATGATCTGCCCCACCAGACGTATCGAAATCACCATCTATATTTTCCCCCCTAGTCGGTTCTAGAATGTAGGGTAGGGTGTCTGCCGGAATGTTCTGGTTAGGATCGCCTTCCCCATCATTGGGCTCTTTTCTTATGCCGACCGGAGAGAATAGCTGCTCGGGAGTACATCCAAAGCTAAAGTTATAGCTGGGTGCAGTCTCGTTGTGAAATGTAATAGGGCGACCAGACTGAAACTGTAAAGATGCCGCATTTTTTGTAGACATAGACCAAACACTCGCCCCAAGAGGGTTGGGAGCGGCGTTGGCGGCGGCACCAGCTGGAACCTGAAGCCCACTAAAGAAGTTTACATCTATAGGGTTGAGGGCATTAGCATGCTCTTGTAATGCAGTTACAGCACTCTTTTGTTTAGTGCTAAACCCAGTAATAGTCCCCTTCTTCTGTGCCTTAATTCTATCTTTGTTTATTTGCGCTATTCTATCAATGTTATACTTGGCTATCTTCCCAAAATTCCTAGTCCATGTAGAGAACTGATATTTTGTAGTAATCCCACCCGCACCAACAGAAACATCCATCTTTGTAATGTATGGGCCGTTTGCGTTAAACCTGTCTGCAATGTTATATTGTGGGAATTCGGCTAAATCAACAGACCCAGACTCAGAAGCATATAAATCAGCAGTTCCAGCATAAGCCAAGGCAAAAGCCGCCTCATCCATGAGCTGAGCGCTTCCAAACGTTTCAGGTTTCAGCTGACTGTTTTGTTCTACTTCGGCCTTGCCTATTTTAGTGCTAAATTTATACCAAGGACCCCAACTATAGCGGGTACTCTTCTGGGGGATTGAAACCCTATAAGGTCTAACAACCGTTGGTAAATATCTCATTGCCATCATCTCGTTTTCAAGCGTTGAGTAGTTAGTTCTCTGTAACACAAGATCTGAACCATCAAGGTTCCCATCTTGATCCCTCCCCCAACCCGGATATGTATAGGTGCTTAAACCGCGACCAGCTGCAACACCTCTAAATCCGGGAGCGTTTTGTGGTACACCATGTGATCTCGCCATCTGACTAGTGAACACGGAATCTAAAGCACCTTTTTCAGTTGCGTTAGGATCAAACTCAAATACCTGTGGACACTCTATATGCACCATAGCACTTACATCATCATATGGATTATTAGGATCATTAAAGTATGGGTTCTTCCGCCAGTAAATTTCCTTATCAACCTTTATCTCTGACCCCACTAGTGTAGTAGATCCGGGAAGTATATAAGGTACAGTTTTTTCTATATTCCCAAAATCTTTCGCCTTAGCTGCACTTGCTCTGTTTGTCGAAGTAGAGGGATAATATCCAGCGCAAGCTTTTAGTGCTCCCTCATCATTATACATACTTATGTCTTTAATGCGAAAATTAGGGTCCCAGCCAGCATCAGTTATTTCCCACGCTGCCTCTGTTTCAAACGCATTCTTATACCTAATATTGTTGTCTAGGCCACCGGGCTCTACGGGAAGCAATACAAAGTATGTCTTACCCCAATAGTTTGTAGCCGTATTTAAAACCGCCTCAAATATCTCTTTACCGCCACCACCGCCTTGTATCGCTCTTTTATGCCAATCCCCATTAAAGCCAGACACCACAGCTCCGCCCGGCATTCTGTTTTGGAGAAAGCCGGTAATGGCTGATGAGGCGGCCATAGCTATTGAACCAAAGAGAGGGTTCCCTACGTTGCTATACCCATAAAGCCCTCCCAGTTGATGATATAATGACCACTGCTCAAATCCCGATACCGCAGCCCTAAGCTCCTGAATACGAGCCTGATACACGCCTCCGTTAGAGAGCGCTACTGGGGCAAAATCTTGCTCACCAAAACCCGTTCCCACCAACCATTCACCGTTATTATCTTTTCCATATACGGGAATAAGATACTCTAAACTGGCTTCCCATACGCGAGTAGCGTCATCTCCAATAATCATTTTTTGTGTAACGACATCAGCATATTCCTGACCATTATTAGCAGAAATAAGGGTATCATTTAGTTTTGCTGCCTTAACAAGATCTGCAACAACGCCCGGTTGGGGCTGCTCAGACTTATCTAAATACTTAAAAGATATTACCGGCCCTGTAACGTTCCCATCTACATCATATTGGGTTGGAACCACCCCATTTCTAATAACATTTTTGTATTGGCCCTGCGGAACACCGGGAGCAAAACCAGTGGTGGTACCAGTACTGTATCCTGTTTGCTGTTGGGTATATACAGGGTCTATGATCGTAACATAATCATGAACAATCAATTCACAGCACTCTTGAAGTATAGCATTTATACTTTTGGTGGGCCCCTTTAGCCTGAAGAAATCCGGTACAAGAGTTTTTAGATTTCCAAAGTCTACGACAAATTTACTGTCACCATAACATATAGGTCCACCTATCAGCTCTTCACCGCTAGAGTTAACTGATGTGTCTGTAGAAGCTCCAGTTGGGTTGTCATAAGTATACTTAGACTGAGATATCTCCTCTATCATAGTGAGGAGACCCTTGCCTGCTAACCCTGTTTGGTTTGGGTCGTCTACAACAGGAAAGCCAGCTGAGTTATAATCAGAATAGCCAAACGTTCCTCCCCAAGCATAGTTTTCTTTAACGCCAAAGGGGTTATAAACATTGTTAAGCTGGCTAGTAAAATTGATATCTTCAGAAGGATAAAATGGGTAATTTCCAGTAAACGCAGTACCTTCAAACCCACTCAGTATAACCTGTACGCCGTCAAGAATTTTAGATGGAGACTCAAAAGTTACGTCATACTTTCTACCACCAGTAGACTCAGAATAGTTATACCTCTGGAATATACCTACAAACTCAAACCCCTCAAAAGCAAACTGGCACACTGTGCCAACCTCTGGAAACCCGTCTATAAATGTAGCTCCACCATCAAGAGAGTGCTTTATTGTAATGTTATCGTCTGGATTTTCTACGAGGGTCATCTGCATAGTGCTGGATTCCGCACCATATCCAACCGATGATGTAAAAGATTCGACGTATACGCCGAACATTTTTAAAGGCTCTGTTAATTGTACCATACTAATATGTCCATTCTATTGATAAAGAATATCCGCCAGTTGAGGGTGTCCAACTTTCTGATTTACTCAACTGATACGCTCCTGCAGGTTTATACGCATTAACAGCAGCGAGAGCATCCACAGAGGGCTTACTGCTCCTGTTGCACACATCCATTGTCCATTCCAAGCTTGCGCTCCTTTTTCTTTCGGTAGTTGTTCCCATGTTCTGAAAAATGGGCCCATCTGTTTTTCCTATAATTTGTATTATAGCGACAACATTATTTGATTGATCTTCATTATCGTCTGAAATTTGAAGATTTTCAGTTATTGTGTTGGCTGACGTTGACCCCTTATCATTATAGCTTAAACTGTAGGTTATTGCACCCGTTGTTCTGTTTTTAGATACACTTTTAGATATTTCTGAGGTGTTAAGGGCTAACGGGCACGATGGGGTAGACGTAACAACTGTTTGATAAAAGGTATTTGCCAGCCCATAAGTCTGAGTTAAACAATTATCAAGAACACCTTCTGCTTGTGTAATTTTATCTTCAGATCTTGTAGCAAAAGAAGATGTGTTAAGCCCCTGTATGCTACCATTAACTGTAACATTGGTTATTCCGTCTTCTCCCGTATCTAGCGACATGTCAAAATCATGCGTGACTGCCAGTTTAGATATGTACCATGTTTCCGTAATAGAGTATGAGCCGCCGGGAAGATCTGACTGAGCCACTCGACTATGGTTGTATGCGCTATCTGTGCCTAGATCAATGAAGTCGCTAGAGCTTTCGCCCATGTAGATCCCCTGAAAATCAGTGAACCTTTCTTTACCTGCGACGTTTTGTGTAATAGCTGTTGCGGGAGTAGTAACCAACCTACTGAGAACCCAGTCTTTAGCTTGAGCCCATCCAGAATCATTAAACGTAGTATCTGTAACTTTGTTATATCCGGTAGCACTTACTGTGTGGGTTATAGTATAAGTCTTGCTAGGAAGGTTGGTGAAATCATTACTTACATAATATCGCTCAGCGTTTTCAGATATATCCCAACTCTCTTCCGCGCTAGCTAGGCTATACGAACTACCAGTTTTAGTAGAGCTTCTTTTATGGGCGGTGAACTCAAAAGTATAATCCCCAACTTGGGTTCCGGCGGTATCATCATCTTGCTCGCCAAAGCTTATACCTGTGAGTGTTGCGTCATTAAACTGCAAAACATTAGAAAGCCCACCATAAGCAACAATCTCCAGAGTTCCAACGGGAACCTCGTTTTCCATAGCTGCTAATTTAGCTATCATTGCAGCATGTAAACTATCCTGTCTGGCACCAGCAGTTGTCATGTCTCCACTAGCTATAACCTGACCAGTTACAGATATGCTGTATATCATATCTATAAGGGTGCCGTCCGACGCCTCTACCCTTTCGGTAGAAACTGAATATTTAGGAAAAGGCCCCGTAGCGGCTGTACCGCCGATTGTGATTGAGTCTCCCCCAACTGGATTAAATGTAACCGCCATAAATTAACTCCTTACTCGCTATAACCTCTTATGAACAACTCTGGATTTCCACTAGGTAACGATATACCGGATGGAATTGCAAGACTTGCTGTGCCTGTAGATATATATCCCCCTGACATATACACATTTATGTCTGATGTCGATGTAATGCTAGTTAACATCAGGCTGGTGTTTGCATCCAGCTCTTTTCCGCCACCAATACCCTCTCTCCATACAACCAAGTTCATATTTCCAGAATTTGGAGCAGTAGAACTCAAGTATAACGACTCTGATGCTTTAAGTATTCTACCATTCACGTCTGTGGTTTGAGTGTTAGGTATCATCAGGGTAGCTACGGTCTCAAACACTCCCGACGCGGGATCTGTAATGATTGCCAAGCCTTTGGAGGCGCTAACGGTTGCTGATGGAGGCCCTTCCATTCTTAGAAGGCTTGTGCCGCTAGCAGGCCCATAATCTCCAGCACCAAGATAAAGAGAAGGGGTAGCCGTAGCGCTTCCGATTCCGTCTCCGATTCCGGCAATTAGAACATCTTGCTGGCCAGACGTAGGATAAAGGTCAACCTGAGCAATCCTCATAGACACTCCCATTTGCGCCATTCCTCCACCCGCCTCTGTTCCCCCAAGAACAAACATTGAGGAAGACAAGTCCCCAACAACTTTACCCTCAATGCTAAGGTCAGAAGTACCACTAGCATAAACTGGCCCTTCCGTAACTAATGAAGCCCCTGATGTGGCCGGTGTAAAGTCAGCGCTCATATAGAGTGTGTGAGGACGCTGTAATGGTCCCCTCATATATAGAGGAGCTTCTCCACTACCAATATAGTTAGTTAGATGTAACGGCATCGCAACGCCAGTCCCGATTGACCCGAATGTTATACCTAAGTCTCCAGTAGCTCCTCCTGAAGGAATGGGCATACTTAGGTTTAGTGAATCAGAAACAGGTCCCGGGCCAGAGATATACAGCGTGCCGTTTATATCGTGCAGGTTCAAGAGTGATATCTTTTGTATTTTCTTGACCCTCCCAGCGCCGTAATTGACCTCAAAATCTCGCGCCACCAACAGCTTTTCTTTGCCAGCAAGGGTGGCCCTCTGGACTGACACTATCTCGTGAGAAACGCTGTTTATAGCATTGACGCCGGGCACATATTGCTGGATTTCGGATTCTATTTCTTCTGTTGAGAACTCAAAATCTTGAGAGTATACTACATCTTGTATTTTAGACTTTGTATTTGTTATCAGTCCTGCCGATACAGAATTAACAAAAGTTCCAAACTTACTATCTGAACTAGAGTAAGAGTTCAATAGCGAAGGCGTTCCCGTAGAGCTAATATTAAACTGATATACCGTGTTAGACATTGGTTCGCCCACAGATAGGTATCCGGATGTGGAATCATAATCTAAATCATACCCAAACAGTTTTGCATCATAAGCACAGCTATCCACCCCTGCAATAGCAGAAGAGATTAATCCGCCACTATAAATTGCATCAACATACGACCATCCACTATCATATTTGAATATATAAACAGCTCCATCTGGCGATGCGGCATTAACAGCAGAAAGATTATTGTTTGCAATATATGGGTCGAGCAATGGAGCACCAACAAAAGCGAAGTCTCCCGCAAGCTGAATTTTTGCTCCAAACCCAGTCTTTGTTCCTGTCGGTATGTTGTTTATATTTTTGTTGTAGTTCGTAGCATCGCTCGTGTCACCAAACCCAAACGCTTTGTTTTCTGTCGCGTAATCATCCGATTCATACCTAGCGTAAATAGAACCAAACCTAGTACTTTGTTTTCCGTAGTATAAGTCTTCATCCTTCCAAGATATAGACTCGCCCATAACCCTATTCAGAATCTTATCTGCACTGGTCGTTTCTTTCCAAGAGCTAGAAGTAAATACTGATGTGATTTTCCACCTCTCAAAAGATTCAACGCTAACATTAAGTCGTTTTTGAGGTTTTATTGCGCACTCATCAAAATCAGTTTTTGTTGTTGATATCCTATCGAACGCTTTTTCCTCTAATATGAATATCATATCAGAAACATGTTGATCAAACTGAGCTCTTATAGAAACGGCTATTTTATTTTCTGGTGAGACCTTAACATCTTTATAATAGAACATAATCTGACCAGCATCAGAGATTCCCAAATCTAAAAGGTCTTCCTCAAACTCAGTGTATGTATACGCTAACCTGACAGAGCTTTCATTTAAAACGTCGAAAATCTGCAAAGATGGATCGTCGGATAGAACACTAGAATTCGTACCAACCGCTAAATATGTTCCATTTGAATCTATTGCCTGTCTAGACATTTCATTGTTATAGAAAGAGTTTGTACCCAACCCATTGTAATTCTCCAGACTGCTTCCGACTTTGGATATTCTTTTTACCCCATAGTCTGCCGTGTTGCTCGGGCTTAAAGTGTTTCTAGACAGAGAGTTCGAGCTATTGTAAGAAATAATAGTCTCTGCGTTAGAGCTATAGTCAAATTGTGAGTTTTCCTGAACCATCTGTTTTTGATGATGAAAATTATCATCTAAACTATTAGCAGTAGGAACAGCGGCTCCAGAAACGTAAAGTGTTGGTATTTGAGATGTGTCGTCTCCCTCATAGGTCGCCGGAGATTGCGGGTCTATAAACGGAATCCTGTGTGGTTGCATTAAGAACAGAGGTGCAGAGCTCGCGCTAGCCTGCTCACCAATATACAGGTTTGTATTTGCTGTCTTTTCTGCAAACCCCTTTTGACGAAGATGAAGCCCAGAGGGGTATGAAGTATTATTACTATTAAATGGCTCTGTATTGATAGCCAAATTCACCACCCCAGAAGCCGGATCTGGTGTTCTCATATATAGTGGCATATTTCCGCTGTCTGAAAGCCTACCTAAGTTTAAAGGCATATTGCCGTTATTGACATAGGTAGCGTTGAGGTATAGATTACCCTCTATGCATGGTATACTATTGTAAGAGCCATACACTCCAGACATTGCAACATTCATATTGCCACTACCCAAAGCTGCCTGACCCATTGCAAGCTTCATTCCACCGCTGTTATGCGGCATACCCATAGCTAGTGATACACCTTTATTTATGCCAGTTCCGCCCGGGAATTGAGCCGACATGCCGCTAACTATGCTTGTACCAAACGCTGTTGGGGTAAACAGAGACATTCCGTCACACTTAAACCCAAGTGGCACAGGAAGGGATAGTCCTAAATAATTCACAACTGGAGTAGATCCGATTTTAAGAGGCATACTATCAGAATGACTCGCAACACCACCTATATAAGTAGGAGCCAATCCACTAGAAACAACATGACCAGATGTTGACATATTAAAGCTTCCAGAGCTTTGGGGTGCAGAAAATATTGAGAGACTCAAGAACTCTGGTTTTTGAATATCTGAAGTATGACTAATCGGGTCCGAAACGTATTGAATATAGTTAGGGCCCCAATAATCATAACTAACAGATTCTACTATCTGTATAGATTCGCTATTTGTCCCACTAAGAACTGTGCCCTCTGTATCAAAAAGCGCAGGGGTTTTAGATTTTCCCATTCTTAAAAACCCTTCAGTGCCCGGCTGCCTGAAGCCATCAGCAAAAGGTCTGGTTAGGGGGCCGTGTTGACTCTCTCTGAAAGTCGCACACCGAAACCTCCTTAAATCTCCAAGATCATAGTCCTTATAAGTAAACTCAACAGATGATATTTTAGCTTTATTTATAAATGAGTGCACGTTGGAGGAAATATCAAATGGCTTACTGTATGGAATATAGTTAAGTTCTTGACCCCATGTTCCAGTATCCTCGTCCCCAGCTACCCACTTCGTTCTATAGGTTCCGTCAAAGTCTGAAGTTTGAGTATTGTGAGACATCAGACCTACAACTAAAGTGCTTTCAACCTGAGCTCTAGAATCAAAGCTAGCCTTGTTTACATCATCAAACGTTTGACTGTAAGACCCATCTGTATATCCATTTCCATCATTATAAAGAATAGTCTTGTTGTCACTAGAACCCTTAATTAATGATCCATTTGCAGCAAAAACAGATATTTCGGGCCCATCTATAATTACTGTTCCGCGCCAACCCTGATCTCCAGCCACACTGGTTCTGGCATAAGTAGGATATTTTATTAGGGCTGCGCTATCTTGAAGTCCATCAGCGTAGAGAGGATTATGTCGAGAATTAACAGCGTTCGAGGAATAAGCCCCATAGTCCAACTTACTTCCGCCCCCTATCATTCCGGCAACTCCCGTTTGTGTTATTGTCTTTCTAGGGTCGTCTTTATAGAATGTTAAAATCGGCAAAACTTGAGTAACGTCAGTGTCATCCGCACCCTTAATGGTAACATTTTCTGCTACATCAACTGTAAATTTTACACTTTTTAATATTCTAATTGAGTTGTATTGTGATGAGTTAGTTTCTATGTTGTAGAAAGCGCATAAACCGCCATGTTCATCATTTATATCATAAATATTTGCAGGGTAATCAATGCCAAGACCCTCACGATATGAGTACATATTGTTAAGGTTATATGGATTTTTTGCATTAAACTCTTCTGTAAATGAGAAATAGGGGGATATCTGAACGCTCCTCTGGTCGCCGACAAATTCATAGCTCTTGGCTGCCCCACTATCGTCAAATACCGCCTTCCCGTAAGGGGTCATCAATACCAACATCCCAGATAGGACATCATACATATTTGTCATTAGGTATGCTATTGTCCTGCTTTCTTCGTTCTTCTCCTCAAAAGTCATAGCTCCTTCGGGAAAGACATTGACATATTCTGGTGTAGATTCCTCTGGAGTGTCCTTTGTGGTTGACCCATAATCAACTCTACGGCGAACATTCTGAACACCATCTTTAGGAATAGTCCCGTTGGCCAAATTACTGGTCGCTGGAGTTATCTTCTGAAAGAAGTCAAAAAACCCATTCTTATTCACCTCGTATAGATATAACCTATGGGCTATATCATTACCTACAATATCAAACTCATTAGTATAAGAAGCTCCATGAACTATAAGAAGTCTATTATCACACCTAAATGTATACCCAAAAGGCTGACCAAGCAATATATTTCTTTGGTCTTTGTCTTGAACCCTTGGATCTGTCTGGTTACTTATGGCATAAGGACTTGTTGCTGATTGCCCAGATGTGTTATCTCCCAATACTGGCATAATGGGGGTTGTGAGAATATCGCTAGTAGGATTAATATAGTAGTGGGAATAGTTACGATAAACAGAAACCGAATCTGCCGGTTTATCATCTTCCACTATCATGGGTATAAACTGGTATATCGACTGACGATTAGTTATTCTCCACTCACGACCATCCTCAATATCATATATCTGTGGTGATTTAGAGCTTGCGTTCCACACCCACGTATCGAGATAATCCACACCCCCCTCGAAGGTACCACTATCGCCAACCATTCCCCTATTTGAAAAAACGCCTTTTCTCATGTGTTTTTTATCTTCGTCGGTAAAATACCTATATCCTGAAGATTCTACGGGCTGTTTAGGATCACCGGCGAATGTTCCAGCATACCCCGGCTTTGGCAGAAGGTAATCGACATCACCAATGGTAATAAATCTACTATGTAAAGTATAGTATGACTTTGGCGTTATGTTCTTATATCTATGTGTTGATAGAGACCCCTCTTTAAATACTTTAATGCGTCCCTCATCTGTGCCAGCAAGAAGCGATCCATCCCTAAACATCATCGATGGGGGATTCCCATACCAATAATTGTACTCATAAAAATATTTGTTATACAGGGTAGACTTCCCGCTCCACCAACCCTTTCGAGGGTCTTCGGGGAGATTAAAGTCGCGTCGAGAGACTCTCAGTGTATGATCTAACTCCTGAGTGTTTATCTGCTGGTTGCAATTATGTATAAAAATTGAGCCATTTCTAGAAAGGCTACCAAGATCTATAGCTTCTCCACTTCCATCGCTAAGAAAATCTATAATAAACTCATTCGTCTTAGTGTGCCTGTCTATAAAATCCTGAGTGTTTGCGTCTTCATACCCCTTTCTTTTAAGCCTGTCTAAATCTTTCTGCAATGAATCAAGAGCGCCGTCTGTAGATCTACTAACAGAGGGTAGATATGGGAATGCGGTATTTGAAATAGCTATTATTGGCTTACTTCCGTTTGTAACGTCGTCAACCTTCATGCATATATTAAAACCAAACCCGTCAGCAAACTTAAAACCGTTAGTTAGGATATCAGTAGATGTTGCATAGGGGGCATACGGAGCCTCGTTAGTCCTAAAATATTGTAGTATATCATCTGGAAAAAAATTAACATTGCCCGTGCCAAATATCGAACCGAACTCGCCTTTATACGTAATTAGCTCATTGATGAACTCCTGCGATTCAATAAAGAACAGGTTTGTGCTACCGCCACGGCCGATGGTCTTGGTTTCACCGCCGTCACCACCGCCGCCGCCCATGTCGCCCATACCGCCGCCACCCATATCATCCATCATGCCGCCCATCGTTCCGCCATCGGGCAGATCAATATCCATACCCGAATCAAACCCGCCCGGATTTCCATATTCGTCTGTGTCTTCCTCGGAAGACCATGAAGGCGCCCACTTTTTGGGATATCCAGAATTATAGTTCCATTTATCCCACGACCCCCGTCCGTGCGCCCTAGCATGCCCCTCAAAACCCCCAACCGTTCCAGATTTAAGGTTAGAAATCCACGCTCTAAACCAGTACAAATACCCCAACTTTGAAAAGATGGAATAACCATAGCCATCCAATCCCTCAACATTGGTAGGAAAATCGACATCCGTTAAACCAGCAAGGTAATCACCCATGCATAATGGTGGCTCTGAAATGTGACCATTTCTTGTAGCTGCGTTAATCTCCTCAGCGGTTCCTATTGAGGAAATAGCAGAGTCAGCACTATTCATATTTATCTTATAAAGCCAAACCCTTCCATACCCTAAATGTTTAGGCTTTAGAACTTGATACCCATAGGGAGACAAAATAGAGGTGATTTTACCAGAAGCCCTTTTGCTCCGTTCTTGCTCTACCCCGCCATAAGAATAGTATTCTGTGTGGTTCCAATCAATCTGCTCATCATATTTACCAGTAATGTGATTTATAAACATTCCAGCCAGTCCGGGAAGTTTAGGGTCTAGACCGAATTTAATTGCTTCATCTAGAGAAATACCTCGAACCTCTGTTTTAGTGGTACCGTTCTCATTTAAAACAGGGTCGCCATCTTTATCGCGGACTATAACTGACCTTGTGAGAACGAGGCTATCCTGAGACCCTTGAACCCGCCCAAAATAATCCATTCCACTATCTGAATTAGCTATATTCCCCAACTCACTAATAGCAAGCCAGTAATAATCAGTGCCGGGCTGTTTTATAATATCTATTGCTTGACCAAACCTATATCCCCACGCCATTAAATCTAAAGCGTTGCGAATATCGGTGTCATTTCCCCCACTGTAATACCCTCCTGTGTAGTCTGCTATTTGGCCTACGCCGCCCTGATTTACGTAGGGTGTTCTTCCGCGACTCGTCACTCCGTCTCCATTGAGACCGTTAGGGGAAAATAATGTGGTCTTATATCTCCAAACCCCAAAGTCAGAGTCATCGGGATGAAAAGCCCATAGTAAACCATCGGTGCTTTTAAGAGAGGAGGTGTCTGTTTCCTGTGTTAAGTTTTCATCATCATATATATAATATTCAGTATCACTACTAGCTGTTCGTTTAACATATTTGATTCCGTTAATAGGATGGACGTGATCTTTTGGGGTTTCGTTTACCCCCGAAACAATTTTAATTCTATCGTAGTCATTCAGTAGATTAGCGTCAAAACCATCACTGTCTCCAGTGGGGCCTGTTACCGTAATCTTATTTCCGTCAACAGCTGTTATAGTCCCGCTACGACGCTCAAAGATATCCACTCTTCCACACTGGGTCTTCTGTCCTATCTGCCAGTAAAAAGAATCAACCACTTGGCAGGGAACCTTATAATAATAAGTCACTGTATCCTCGGCGCACTCATCTACCCATATCAAATTAGAGTCATGCCTTGACCTAAGACTTAACAGTGTTGCATCGCTAGGTGTTGACTTCTCGCTAAAATCAACTACAAGCCCCTGAAGAACGTCAATGATTTCGCCCTTTTTGTTCTTTACCTGACTAAAGAATATACCCCCTTCTTTATTCTCTAGCGCATCTGCGGGCATTGTTGGGCCTGCGCAATCTTGAACCCCCTCATTAACCCTCTTCTTGACATCAGTACCATCATCATCTTCTACAAATGGGTCGCAAACTACTTCTGTTTTGGCAGCACATGTTCCGGTTCCACCCTCACCATCGTATGTGCCGGGAGCGACTGGTGGCATAGAATCACACCCACAGCTGGTCGCGGACGATGGGTCCAAACATGCTCCACATCCTGTAAATGTTTGTTGAACCCATGTTCCCCCACTCCATGTCCATGTATCACCACCAAACACGGTGCAATCTTCATCAGATGTTGTGGTAGTACAGCCTATCCCTAAGTCTACAGCGACATCTCCGGTGGGGCTAATACTATATCCAGACTCTACACCAGAATTACTCCCCACTATATTGCTTGCACCGGCAAACTCTGTTAAGTTTCTAGCCGCAGTTCCAACATTCGCAAAAACCAACCCACTATTAAGGTCAACATCATTAAAAACTTCATCTTCGCCCACCTTATCATATGTAACTTTTACGATGACATGTCCAGTTTTCATAGTCTCATTGATAAGATAAACTCTCTGGCTATGCTCTTTATAGGAAACGACAGCTATATCATCAAGAATCTTTATGTCACTTGGGTAGTACTGGCCATTATCATACTCGAAAGGCATAGTGGCAGTACCATCATACTGTCTTTCCAGCTCAAGATATCTATACGGACTATCAAAGAGTCCCGCTCTAACCTCTGCGTCATTGTTATTATAAGACGCAACCTTGGCGTCAAAGTTTGTAAACTGCTGAATTCCGCCGGGAGCTTCTAGAAATAAATCCATACCCCGATTGCGCTGGTATACACCCGCAGCATCGGTCTGATCATTCTGTATATGTAATGATTTTGTGGATTTTATATTTGCCATTATATTCTGTTCTCGTTGTCTTGGTCTCGCTGATCAAAAGCTTGCTTTATCTTCGCATCTACCCCATCAACAACCTCATTTGATATTGTGTTAATTATATTATTAACTGCTGTTTGCGAGAATCCGGGAATGTTTAGACTTCCATTAATGTTAATTGTATGGGTTATATTCATGTCTGCCATACTATTAATTGTATTGCTTAGCAGGTTAGAAAGCCCACTAAATAAGCTAAAAGCTTGCGTAAAGGCGGATAAAGAGTCACTAATTGAAGAAACAATATCTCCGACCCCTGCAAAGAGGCCTCCGCCACCACCCACCGCAGAACCTCCATCTTGAAGGTATTGTACACCTCTTGACCTTGATGTAGGAGAGGCGCCATTATTAAGACTTCTCATAAAGCCTACGCCATATTTATCAACAACACTTTTCTTCATTACAAATTCGCCGGGAGTTAACATTGCGGGAACAGTGTCGGTTCCTCTAGCCATACCTCCCGTGGCCATAAACTGAGGGGGTCCCGCCGGATTAAAAGGTCTCACCATTGCTGGTATGGCGTTTGCCAACCTACTGAAATTGTTAAACGATTGCCCGCGCAAAAAGACATTTTGTCCCTTTATAAACTGATGGTCTCCTGCGAGAAACTGCCTGAGGTTGCCAAGCTGAGCCAAAAATTCACCTGTTATATCACCAACAATACCCGCACCAAGATCTGCGGGGAGTTCTATTCGCTGATTGAATATGGCGGAGAGTCCCGACTGGATTTGGGAGGAAAGTGCCGAATCAGCTTCACTCATTGTGTTAAAACTATTTAATAGGTCTTCCTGATTAGTGGTTTTACTGTCCACATTGGTTATCATGCCCGCTATCTTCTTAACGGTTTTGGAGGTTGTTTGCGTGTTGCTTAACACTCTATCGATACGCAAGTCTTCTTGTGGGCCAAACTGTGAAACACTAGCAACACCACCTTCGTGCATATATCCTCCAGAACCTCCTCTGCCTTCATTAATAGCAGTCATAAAGCCCATTCCGTACTTGTCTACGGCGGATTTTCTCATAACAAACTCGCCGGGTGTTAGCATCGCGGGAACGGTATCAGTTCCTCTTGGAGACCAGTCAATGGGACCACCAGAAGCTCTCTGCTGGGGTTTTTGCGCATCAGCCCTCTGTTGTACTAAACCGGCTTTAAAGCCTTGTAGCTTTTTCAGTTGCGCTTTGAGAGCATCTCCCCTACCTGCCGGATCGAGGTGACCAATATCAAGGATGTCGAGTCCTGCTGCCTCCAATATATCAAATCCATTATAATCACCGAAATCTCTCATCGCAAGCTCTGTCAGGGCTATTCGAGCGTCTGCCTGCATGGCAGCAAGTGTGTGTTCCACATTACCCATACCAAAGAACTGATGCATCAGCATTTTTTCATCTCTAGATACTTCATGTCCCGGAATCCAGAATGGCGGACTATTTGAAGACCAATGATTAAGTCCGAACAGCGATTCCTTTACACCCGGAGGCACGCTCAATATTTGACGTCCGCCGGGAACCGCCGCTCCAAGAGCCTTGACACCAAACGACAGGGCTGCCGGATCAATGCTAATGCCATCTGCATCGGCGCCAACGATAGCGCCACGGTTAATCAGATACTTCACCTGCTCTCCAAGCCCTTTAAAATAAGGGAATATCGCATCAAAATTCTTCGGGTCAACCTGAAGCTGCCTAATAGACTTGGCGCTCTCTGGTATAACACCTGTATCCCGAGCATAGTTTGGGACTCGCCACTTGAGGTTGGCTGTATGGGCAGCCTCTATAGTTGCCGCTTTTGCCTCGTCTGTCATAAACGGGCTCTTTATCTTTTCTATAACTTCTGCCGCGTTGATGTTCTGTACTTCCTCTACAACCTCTGGTGCCTGCGCCGGGTCCGCCGCCTGAAGAGCCTTAATCGCAGCTAGCAATTTCAGGCCGCCCTGTGCTGGCGCACCCCTCAGTATTGTTGAGGCCTTATCTAGCGCTGCGGCGACTTTGTCGGGAGTAGAATCACCCGCTATCCTCTTAAGAACACCAGAAGCATTATCAATTGCGGCACGCGCTATGTCTGCTTTGGCATCTGAATCAGGGTTAAGCCCAACCATCTCTTTAAGGCCATCCGTGTCCCAAGGCACATACCCAATCCTCGCTCTAATATCCTCGCCATACTTTGCTATGTCGGGACCTTTTCCTCCATCTACAGAAGCTTGCGCCGCACGCATTATGTCGAAAAAGACTCCGGGCACCTCCATAAATGGCTTTTGAGGTGCGACCTGCGGCATTGCCGCAATGCTAGCAATTACTTTATTTAATGACGCCTTAGCTCCATCCTTCTTCACGACATCATCTGAAGCAAAGTTCTTATAAAAATTCTCAAGATCCTTGTATCCGGCAGACCCCTCTTGTGTCACGTTTTTCTTTAAGTCATAACTATATTTAGCATACGTATTACGCAGACTTCCCATCACATTATCTTTTATAAGACCTATCTCCTTATACCCAGTATTCCTATTATAGTGAGTAGCAAAACCCCTACCTATATAGCTCATAGGGTCTCCCTCTAGCATCTCCTTCCATTTATAGCCATCCGGTTTAACAAAAAACTGCTGAAATGAGGCATCGTTCTCTTTCATAGTGACAAAATCTTCTATAAAGTTACCTTGCCGTGGCCTAATAAAGTCGCCATGTATCCCATTGAAACCTTGGTTATATCGAGGATGTTTAAAACCAGCAATATCGCCCCAATATTGGGTCGCTACACCCCCTTGCCCCTTACCAGCCTCTATAGCTTTCTTAATGTTTTCCCGTATTAGATTGGAAGTCGTCCAGAATCTTGTCTCATTTTTTTCCTGCGTTGAGCCACTGATGTCTGTTCCCGGAAGGACCCCCTCTCCCCACGTTCCTATCATCCCGACGCCTGTCCGATCCCTCGCAGCTTTGTTGGTCCAAGAATACCTGTCATCAAAGTGAGCATCAAATTTTTCTCTGTCTGTTTCGTTTAAATATTTATCCCAATCCGCTATGCTAGCAAGCATAGGCTTATCTGTAAAGCCCGTAAAACCGCCCCCAACTGAGTAGAATTTACTCAAAATTGAACTTGTATTTGTATCACCTTCGTTGCCATGGCTTTGCATAAGCTCATGACCCATCAGGTAATTAAGGGAGTCTTGTTTATTTCTCGCAACCGAAACCGTCGCTTTGGCCGCCACATTTCCCTCGTTCACCCCTCCTGCCCCTGCTGTTAAAATTGTTTGCCTTGGCCCAAGATGATGGATCTCACTTAACCTATTAAAGAGTTCTTTATCTTCCTTAACACCTAATCTTTGAAGACCGGGCATAAAAATATACTGCAAATCCCCGGGAGTTTTTAAGTTTTCAAAATGCGCAGCAGCCTCAGGACCGAGGTCTTTTTCTATACCTTCTTTGCTAATGAAAATGTCCCCACCAGTTCTTCCTAATTCACTTCCAGTCGCCATGTCTGCCCAGAATTGATTCACATGAGGCCTCGGATTTTGCTTTGCTTTAGGATCATACCCCTGCTGATCAGCCCATCCACCAGCCTGAAGGTATTGAACTTTCCCGCTGTTAATCGACTGAAGGGCTCCAGCATTTCTCTGAGCCGCTTTTCTATTAACCACAAACTCACCCGGGGTCAACATCGCAGGAACCGTATCAGTTCCTTGAGGTGTAAATGTCGTTGTGGCAGCACCGGCTTGAGTAGAAGTGGCTCCGCCCCCCTCGTCAAATCCAATCCAGCCACCCCTCGCTGCCATGGCGGGTCCCGCAGCTTGACCCGCTTCTAGTTTAGCATTTTCCAAGGCCGTAACAAGCCTATTC
>Ga0208450_1000437_pt1 | contig 23198 bp, 26 predicted proteins | sample MalvireepMed_908_FD_184249 | JGI IMG/M metagenome (GOLD analysis project Ga0208450, IMG submission 184249) | Marine viral communities from the Global Malaspina Expedition - Malaspina viral metaG DeepMed_908 (SPAdes) (version 2) | ecosystem: Environmental > Aquatic > Marine > Oceanic | place... | reverse complement strand
GAAGTGGATGGGATAGCCTATTGGATGGGACCGACAGGTTTCTTTAACTTTAATGGAGGTCGAGTTCAAACGATGCCGTGTCTGGTAGAAGATTATGTCTTTGAAGATATTAATGCCAATGCGAATCAACAAATCCATGTTGCCGTTAATGCTCTCTTTGGAGAAATTACTTGGTTCTATCCAAGTTCTGGTTCAGACTATGTAGACCGATCGGTGACTTATAATTATATGGAGTCCACTCCGGATAATCCCATCTGGTATACATCCTCTTTAGCTCGTTCCACTTGGACGATTGAAGGGGTTTATAATAAACCGTTTGCAACCGAATATAAAAACAGTTTAGCTCCGGATAATCCAACCGTAGTCGGTATTTCTGCGGGAGGGAGTTATTATTGGGAACAAGAAAAAGGAACCGATGAAGTCTTTACCACAGGAACAACGAATGCTATTGCAGGTTATGTGGAATCAGGAGATTATGATATTGGAGGACCGGAAGGCGAACAAGGAGAAGGAGAATTTATGATGAGAATATCGAGAATTATTCCAGACTATGGTTCTCAAACGGGAGACTCAAGAATTACTTTAAGTACAAAAGCTTTTCCAAGTAGCACTGCCGTGGCAACCAATCATACCGCAACAACTACTAGCACCCAACTTTTTACTCGAGCACGTGCACGACAGATTGCGATTAAAGTAGGTAATGTGAGTACCGGTCAGAGTTGGAGAATGGGAACGTTTCGATTAGACATTCATCCAGGAGGCAGAAGATAATGGCAAAAATTTCAGAAGTAATAGCAACCATTATTGGACCCGAGTTTGATGCGATCAACGTTCAAGGCGTTGCAGATAACGTCGGCTCGATCGTACAAAAACTTAACACTACCTATCAACAACAACTAACAGATGAGTACGAAATCTTTAGTTTATTTATGAATTAACATGGCAAATAAATATATTAACAAAGCATTTGATTTAAATTCAACGGATCCAATCACGATCTATACGGTGCCAGCGGAAACGGTGGCGATTGTTAAAACGGTACAAGCTTATAATGATACTGCCAGTACGGTTACGGTGACCCTGTCTTTTACCGATACCAGTGCTTCGACCACTTATAATATTGGTTTTGCTTCCAGTAACGCTATTGAACAATTGGAATTACTGACGAGCAATTTACTCGTTTTAGAAGAGGGTGATATTTTAATACTTACCGCCAGTGTCGCAGATCGAGTGACTGGTGTCGCCAGTATTCTAGAACAGGATCGAACGTAATGGCCGTTAATGGTAAAGACATTCCGGTGGTCCAGGCAAAGGTGATCACCACTATAAAAAATAAGAAAACAGGGGCTATTTATAAGACCGACGAAGAGTGGAAAACCCTGCAGATACCGGTGGAAGACATCCAAAGAGATGTTTTAGTCAAGATACCAAAGCTTGATTTGTTTGCGAAAACCAAGTATTAATAAAATATATTCTCAGGTGCAATCCCTGCTCGTTTAATATACATTGCAAAATAGGAAATTATGACAAAATCAAACGGGATTAAATCACTTAAACAGGCAGCTAAACTGCTTAACAAACACGCACCCGACGGCGAATCGTTAGCTTATATCAATAAGGACGAAGCTAAACTATTAAGAGCTCATGGAGGATCTGGTATCATGACACTTCAAGGAGTGCCTACGTATGGACCATGGGATTGGATTACCACTGCTGCTGAGTGGGTTGGAGATAAAGCAGGTGATATATGGGAAGGTGTAACCGGAGCATATAAAGACAAACCGATTCTCAATAAAGCAGGAAAAGCTATTTTAGATATACACGGCAACCCAGTTATACAGCAAGGCAGAAGTATCGTTGGCGATGCTTTGTCAGTATGGGCAGCCTTAAGAGCTAAGAAAGATAAAGAAGGATTAAACGCAGCAGAGATGGAACAGTTTAATAAACTCAACCAGCAACTCGCAGCTGCAGAAACAGAATTTGATGTTGGCACCGATTTTGGTACGCAACTAAAAGCACCTCAATATACAACAGATGTAGCAGACGTAGCTGCCTATACCCCAATAGATTTTTCTGGTTCAACAACACCTGATCTGACACTCGACGCGAAGGCTTACGGTGGAAGGATTGGATACAACCTCGGAGGTATCGACAGACCTTTTCAAGGGATTGGCGCACTGAATCCAAGAATGGGTTATGCACAAGGCGTGGGTCCAATGGGAAGACCAATGGGACCAGGAGTTTCAGAAAACCTAGAGTTTGTAGATAAGATTTTTTCTGATGAAGCAAAAACCTTAGCAGGTATGTCAGGAAAACCCGGTGGTCTTTTACAGGAAACTAAATATGATAGGGATACTAACACAAGAGACTTTACATTTTCTGAAGACATAACAATGCCAGGTCAAGAACATACTCGAGAAACACTCGATGCTGCTAATCAAATGTTAGACATTCAGGAAATGAAAAAATTACAATTAGAAAAACTAGCCCTTAAAAAAGGATGGACCAAAGAACAGTTTGATAAAAGATATTGGGAATTGGTAAAACGACAAAGAGGCGGACCCGAAGGATGGGGCCCCTATACTCAATACGATGACCTTAATGAAGCTCTAAGCATGCTGGAACATGATATTGGTGTATGGAGTAATTGGGAAGGAGATCAAGATCCAGAATCAGTAGATATGAGACTTCAAGATCCTAATTATCTTCCTCTACCAAGCAATTTTACATCCTCTTATGAACCTAACGCTCACGGCGGAAGGATTGGAGCCCAAGAGGGAGGCATTATGCCTTTGCTTAATTTAGGTGGCATGGAAAAAGATTATAGACAAGATGGGGGCTTTGTTCCTATCGGTCGAAAAGAAAAAGCCGACGACGTTCCGGCAAGACTCAGTAAAAATGAATTCGTCTTTACCGCAGATGCAGTGAGAGCTGCTGGCGGCGGGGACATCGACGAAGGTGCACAACGAATGTACAACGTCATGAAAAATTTAGAAGCCGGAGGAGACATCTCCGAACAATCTCAAGGAAAAGCATAATGGCATTACCACAGTTTGATACACAGGCTTTTGCAACGAATCCGCAACAGTGGATCCAACCTTACGGTCAGGGACTTGCAAGTTTAGCAGCCCAACAGTTAGGACGACCGATTGATGCCGGAGCCATGACTGCAGGTGTAGCTGGACCCGGAGCCTTTACCCAAGCACAACAACAACTCACGGCTGACATGGGTGGATTGGGAGATATTTCACGGGATGCCACAGGACAAATTTCAGGATTTACCGGAGGCACCGGCATTGCTTCCTTTCAACCGTATTTACAAAGTATCAAAGATAAAAGTTTACTCGATCCTACAGGCTACCAAGCCTACATGTCCCCGTATCAACAACAAGTTATAGACACAACCCTGGCAGAATTCGATAAGCAAGCACAGATTGGAAAATTGGGCTTGGGAAAAACAGCCTCACAAGCCGGAGCTTTTGGAGGAGCTCGGCACGGGATTGCTCAGTCTGAATATCAATTAGGATCGGATGCAAACCGAGCGATGATCCAAGCTGGTCTCTTGCAAGGAGGTTTTGGCCAAGGACTACAGGGGCAACAAACCGCTTTACAAAATTTAACTGGAATGGCAAGCTTAGTTCCTAATTTACAGGCAGGACTCGGTCAACAGTTTGGAGCGATGGGTGGACAGGAAAATACCTATGCCCAGGCGCTACAGAATCAAATGGCTGCACAGAATCAAATGGCAATGAATTACCCAATGCAAAGAATTGGACAAGCCGCTAATATTTTTGGCACGACAGCAGGACAAGTTCCTGGCGCACCGGTTACACCTTTCCAAGGAAGCCCAACGTATGCAGGGATCGGAGCGTTTGGTAATCTTCAGTCTCTGATGGGAGCCAGAACATAATGTACAATAGAATTTTAAATAGACCCATGTTCAAACTGGGTGGAAAGACTAACGATGCTCAAGGAACCGGTATTACTTCTGGTTTGGATACACCAAGAAATAATTATGTTGGTGGGGGAACTATTGGCGGAGGAAACATTTATGGAAATCCAATAGGAAATAGAACAGGATTTCAAGAGCCAAAAACTATAAGCGAACGATTTTCAGAAATAGATGTCAGCGTACCTGAATCAACAAGGAAGAGAGCTTTCTGGAGTGGGATTGGCCAAGGCTTTTCCAATGCAGACACATTAGGCGAAGCATTAAGCGGAGCGGTTACAGCACGAGACCAGATTATAGGACCTGCAGAAGCAGCAGCTGCAGAACGTCAATTTCAACTTGATAAAGGTGGCATAGAAAAAGAATATGACAGAGAAAGTGCTGTCATTATTCAAGGAATGGATGATGCGAGTAGAGAAAAAGTTGCACTAATAGCTAGCCAATCTACAGCGACCGCACAAAAAATCCTATCTCTAAAAGAACAACTTGCAAACGGTCATATTACTCAAGAGCAATACAACAGTGATCTTGCTATTATCAATACAGGATTTAACAAATTAAAAGAAGCAACAGCTTTAGCTAAAGTATTAATTCAAACTACCTACCCAGATTTAAATACACCTGAAGGTCAAGCAAAACTGATCGATATAATAATGACCCTAATTGGACAACTCGAAACGGAAATAGGCAGAAAAGGTGGAGCTACTGGAGGAAGAATAGGTTATCAATTGGGTGCTACCAACCAAGGTGTGCAACCGATGCAAGCGAGTTTAAATGTAGACGAAACTATTCAGACCCCTACAGAAACGATTCAAGAAGACGTATCCCTTCAAGAAAAGATTCAACCCAGTGTTAACATGACGTATCAACAGTTCAGAGCCAAGATGCCTCCTCAGGTGGATGATGAAATTGTTCAACTCATTTATTACAACCAAGATGCGTTTGCTGATTTTGCACAAATCAAAACACAGGATGAAGTGTATGCCTTCAACAATAAATGGGGAGTAAGTCTTGTGTTACCGTTTGACACGGAGATAACATAATGACATGGCAAATGCATATCCAAATCCTGAGCTTGAACTACTAAACACAAAGATCAAAAACTCAATCGATCAAACTTTAGAGAACATTGGCACAGACAGTGTTTATGAACGTGTTTTAAAAAGCATAGAAGAGAAGAAGTTACAGAAGGTTGAGACAGAAAGTACTTATGAACGGGTTTTAAAAAGGTTAGAAGATAAAGATATTAAAGTAGACGCTTTCTCAAATGAACGAAGCTATATTAATGCGCTACCTGAAACCTATAAAGAGAAAACCTTACGTTATATAGATGTCTTTCGAGACCATCCTGAAATCGTTCACGACTATATTAAAGCGATTAAAGAATGGGGCAGTGAAAAAGACGCTAAAAAAGCAGGCAGTACAGCCGAGCTTCTTTATCCCAATAAACTTTTAACTAAAGTCCTGAAGGATCCTGAGTATGAAAAAGACGCAAGACGTTTTTTTATGATCATGAATCCTATGCAAGGAGAAAAAATCTATGATCTCAGTCTTCGAGCTGATGAAACAGGACTTCTTAAGCAAAAAGAATATGAAGATAAATTCTCTACTAAAATTTTAGGAGGAGTCTCTGATGCCTATCAAGGATCCGTAAGAGAAGTCACTAAAGCAGTAGCTCGACTCGTCGACATGGGATTGAATACACAATCCCTAGCTTACATTGAAGAGAATTGGCCCGAAGCCAGTAAGTCAGAATCTGCCTTACGAAGAACCGCTGAAGGTCTCGCTGAATTTGGAATCGATCTTTGGCTGGGAGGAAAAATTTTAAAAAGTTTTGGTTGGGTCGCTAAGCGAGCAGCACCAGGACAAACCAAACAACTGGTTGACAAACTTTCAAAAACCAAAGCAAAAAAAGATAAGTGGGGACGAGTCATTGAAGATCCCTATGGCAACATTGTTCAAACGTCTAGCATTGCGAAACGATTAGGCTTCTGGACTCTTCCGGTTAAGTATGGATTAGGAAGAACGGTAACAAGTGATCCAGACCAAACCAGTTTTGGTGAAGGCTTTGGCTTGGTTACACGAGCCGATACGTCCAAGATGACTAACCGAGAAAAAGCAGTTCATGATCTTAAATGGAAACTAGCTCATGGTGCTGAAGGAACTGCACTCATTGCCGGTCTAACCGTAGCTTTAAAAGGAACTCTGGGAGCAGCCGGCTGGACAGCTAAAAATGTTTTAGGTCCTCCTTTAAAAATAGCAGGAGACTGGGTAGTCAATCCAATTGCTAAAGTTGCAGCCAGTCGAATGACAGGTATCCCTCAACTGGTTAAAGGAATTAAAAATGCTGGAGGATTCATTACCCAAAAAATTCCTCCCTTAGCCCAGTGGCAATTCTTTTCTATTGGGGCAGGTCCCTTAAGAGAAAGAATCATGGGGCTAGCAGATAAATTTCTTATGGCTCCTGTAAGAACTAGAGGACAACTCACTAAAGAAGCTAAAGACATTATGAGAAAAGGAGAAGACCAAGTCAGAAATTATAGAAAAAATGTGGACCTGGATCTGAAACGAATTGATAGCTCTATTTATAAAATGTTAAAGACAGGTTTTGCTAGTCGACTGTTCACCCAATCTAGCGCTGTCGCTGGAAAACAATACTGGGATGATGTCATTCGTTTTTTAAGACAAGAACTTAAGCGTGATCAATTACCCGCAGAGTTACAAGCTCCCGCACAGAATATTAGAAACCTGATTGAAAGTTTAAGTAAAAAGATTGAACCTTATGTAAAGAGTGAGGAGGTTAAAGAAGAAATTATTAAGAACCTAGGTAAATATTTAACGACGTCTTATGAAATCTTTCAAGGAAGCTTTAAACCGAGTCGGGCAAAAATTGATGCTGCCCAAAAATATTTTGTAGGACTACTTCAACAAACTAAAGGAGGAAAATTCTTTAATGTTAAAGAAGGAGCTCCTTTATGGGTAGAACTTAACCGTCAAGCTTCTCGTATGGTCGATGATGTACTAGCGTATGGTCGAGGTGTTGAAGGAACAACACCCTTAGAAAGACTCAATGCCATTACCGCATTAGTAACACCGGCTAATATTCTAGTTAAAAAAGGAAAATCATTACCAACCGTGATTGAAGAGTTAATGGGTAAAGTAACAGACCCACGAGCCATCATTGTGGATACCGTAACTAAACAAGCTCAACTGATTTCACATCTTGAAACCCACAAACAAATATTAAAAGAAGGTTTAAGAGCCGGTTGGATTGTTAAAGATCCCGCAGAATGGATGATGGGAAAACTAGGAATCACTGCTCCTTGGGTGGGAAGAAATCTGGTTCCAATTAAAGCTATTACCCGTCCTTCTCAAATTGATATTGGTAAACTCTATCAATGGGGTACTAAAAAAGACGGCGGATTCTATCATACCACACCTGAAATTGCAGGAGCTATTGCCAGTGATGCTTTAATGAGCGATATTTTAATTAGTTCTACATTCGCCAGTGTTTATAAACCTTTCCTTGCAGCTAAAACAACCGCTCAACTGAGTAAAACAGTTTTATCTTTAATGACTCAAACACGTAACTTTGAAACGGCTGCCTTCTTTTCTTTATTGAATGGACACATAGGGTCTCAAGCGAGTGTCTTGGATGCCATGAAATTAACCTTCGGTGAAGTTGTAGGGGTTGGTGGAAAAATTAGTCCTGAGGTTATGAAAAAGAAACTGACCGAATATTTAAAATATGGTGTGACCGATAGTTCGGTAGTAGCAGGTGAAGTCGAAGCAGTCATCGGAGATATTGTGTCGAATCGTTGGGCGAGTACCGACGCTTTATTTAAATATCTTATTAATAATCCTATCTTTAGGAAAGCCACAGAGTTTTATCAAGCGTCTGATAACGTTTGGAAAGCTTATGGTTATGAATTTACTAAGTCTCAACTCCTTCCAGCCATTCCTAGAAACGGATTCACCGTTGCCAATGCTAGAAAACTAGGATTCAGAGTGGAACCTAACCGAACCGTTGATTACACCTGGAAAGATTTAGTTTCTCAACAATACAGAGAAGTCTTTGGAAAAAGATGGAACCCTGAAAATGCAGATGGAACTTTAAAAACCTATGCAGAATCCATTAAAGAAATATCAGGACAATATATTAGAAATGTTTATCCTAACTACGGAATGGTTCCAAATCTAGTAAAGAACTGGAGACGTTTTCCCGTTGGAAACTTCGTAGCGTTTCAATCAGAAATCATTAGAAATTTATATAATGTGGGTGTCTACGGCACACGAGAAATTACTTCATCCAATCCTTGGTTAAGACAGATGGGAGCCAGAAGAATTATGGGACTCACAGGAACCATGTATGGTTTTGGTAAAGGCTTAGGGTTAATGACAGGAGCGCTCACCAATATTGATGAAGACTTTATTATTAAGTACCAAAGATTCTTTTCACCTTGGTACGATAAGAACTCTACCCTTTATCCAATTAGTAAAATGGAAAGGGATAAAGATGGCTGGCCATCGTGGTGGACTTTAAACTTCAGCAGAGAACAACCGTTTGAAGCTGCGCAAGATGCCTTTGCGACCTTTGTAAATGGCATGTTTGATCCTGTCGACAAGAGTGATCGTTGGTATGCCGAACGTTTCTTTAAATCTTTCTTCTATGACTATGATGAAAAGAAAAAAGGAGGATTTACTCTACTGCTAGAACCTTTCCTCACAGAAACCATCTTGGGAGAAGGTCTTTTGGATATTACTCCGCTGGACTGGGGTATTCCTGGGGCCAGAGGAGGAAAAGATAGAAGGGGAAAAATTATTTATGACATCACCAATGATGACTGGGATGTAATCCTGGCTAAAGCTGCGGGTCATTTAGTTCAAACTATTACGCCGACAACCTTTGTTAACATGGGTAAGATTATGTCTGCCTACGAACAAGAAGTAGATCGCGCAGCGAATCGTTACAACACAACGAATGAAATTTTGAAACTTTTCTTAGGACTGGGTGCTAAAAAAGAAAACCCAAGAAACAGTGTAACCTATGTGATCTCTGACTTTTCTAAAAGAGTTAGAGAGATAAACAATACCTTTAAAAGAAATGCTTTTGAACCTCAGCTCTTAATGGACAATCCTCTTAATTTTATTGAAGAGTTTGAAAAACTTCAGAAGAATATGTACAAAGAAAAATCTCGAGTCTCTGAGTTCTTATCTCTTTTGGAAGAAATGAATATTCCTTATGGACAAATCAGAAGAGAGTTTAAAGACAGACAGAACTTCGGTAACATGACAATGGGGTTCTTGAAACGAAATGCCTTTGATTCTGCTAAGCTACCCCCTCGAGAAATGACTGCTATCCTTCCTCGTCTGGTGATAAAATTAAACAATGCTTACGCCAAAGAAATTGCTGATGGAACAAGAGACGCGTTTACCCTTAATGATATCTATCCCGTTCAAGAACTCCAAGGCATCATCCGAAAATGGATGAACGTGCCGCTAGGATTAAGCGACCAGGAGCTTGACGAATATTTTATGGGCGGTAAGAAATTACCTGACGATAAAACGTCTATGATCATGCCACCGATGGACATGGCAGAACAGAAACAGGTCGCAAGCGTCAAGCCTCAAGTGCCTCTCAACGCTGCTAATGTTTCAGCTGAAGTTATAGCTTCCAAGCCAGACCAAAATGTTGTAGGTTCGACAGGATTAACAGCTACGGAAACAGCCTGGCTCTCGAATGAAGAGAAGGCAATGAGATTAAAACAAAAGGGATTAGCTTAATGGTACCCAAGACGACTCGAGAACATATTATAAGTTTGCACGGCCACGTGACAGGATTGAAAAAAGATATTGCCAATCTTAAAACCAATCACCTGAAACATATGTGCACAGATATTAAGGGCTTGGGTGGCAAGATAGACAAAATCTATTGGGTTCTATTAGCAACGGTGGGGGCCGTCGCGTTTCAATTAATTAATCTGTTGGTTAAAACTATTTAATGAACGAAAAATTAATCACAGCACTACTCGCTATTTTATTAGCGCTTGGAGGATGGACGCTTCAGCGTACATTCTCATTGTCGCAAGACATGGTCTTAATTAAAACCAAAGTGGAGATAATAGAAGATGAGGTACAGAGCTTTAAAGATCTTAAGGGCAAGAAAAAACGCAAGAGAAAAAAGAAACAGGAAGATTAAATGGATGAAGTATTTAGTATCCTCTATAATCATCGGTTTGTTATGTCTTTTTTCTGTTGGGTGCAAAGGCGTAAAGCATGTTCTTCAGATTGAAGAACCAACAGATCATACTTCCGGAGATGATGGTGGCAAATTAAAATATAAAATTATTTGGGGCGACATAAATCAAAAGGAATAATATGCTAATTGCCCTTTATAGAGTCATCATTATTTCAGCAGTAAGCTATCTATTCTGGGTTCACTTTCTAGAATGCGTATGATAAAGTACGTGACGTTATTTATAGGAATGAGCATAGGGATAGTAATAGGATTCTCGGTGTATCATTATTTTTTTATGGAAAAATTTAGTTGTTGTGGGGTCTATGGGTAAACCTTTAAATATATCAGACGAAGCACGAGTTCAAATGCCGATGAAAACGGTTTTCTCTTTGATCGCCATGGTCGCGATCGGGACCTGGGCTTACTTCGGTTTGATTGAGAACCAGAATCGTATGTCAACTCAAATAGAAATTATGAATAAAGATTTAGAGATGAATACGGAGTTCAGAATTAAGTGGCCTCGGGGGCTTCTTGGAAGTTTGCCGGCTGATTCCGAACAATACATGATGTTGGAGGACCTTTACAAGACCACCGATCGAATTAATAAACAAATTGAGAGTATGATGCACAATAAAGTAAACATAGATTTTTTAAGTAAACAAATGGAAAAAGTGTTAATAGATATTGAGGAACTCAAAGATTCGAATCGAGAGATCCATTACAAGAACGGAGTACGATAATGCCAAATGAAATAATTATATGCGTCGCCCTTTGCATGTTTTTAGAGGGCCAATTGGTGGAGCACACATACAAAAGCTCAATGTCAGACTGCCTGAAGGCGAAGAGGACGGCCGAGAGAAATATTCAGCCCGAGCGCGTCCAATTTAAATGTGGAGCTAATGTTAAAGCTGAAGTCGAATACATCAAAGAAGAAGGTGAAACAGCAGGCCGTACCAGAATCATACGTGTAATTGAACATGGATATACCAGCGATTCATACGACGCGGAATCCAAATACTAATGCAACTTTCTAAAAATTTTAGCTTGGTTGAGCTAACCAAGTCTCAAACAGCTGAGAGGAAAGGCATTCCTAACGACCCTAGTCCTGACCACCAGGAGAACCTCAGATTGCTCTGTGAGAGGGTCCTACAACCTGTTAGGGACCATTTTAATCACGTTGTGAGTATATCCAGCGGATATCGCAGCCCAGCGCTGTGTCAAGCGATCGGCAGCAGCCCGGACAGTCAACATGCAAAAGGCATGGCAGCTGACTTCGAAATCTATGGCACACCTAACAATGAAATCTTTAATTGGATCAAGGGGAACCTTTTATATGACCAAATGATTCTTGAATTCTGGAATAAAGACGAGCCCAACTCGGGATGGTTGCACGTCGCGTACAATCCGGATTCAGAAGAAAATACAAAGGAGAATCTCAGAGCGTATAAAGATGAAGATAACTACACACGGTATAAACCAATTATAGGAGATGCATAATGAAATTCTTATGGGAAAAACTTATGGCATGTAAAAAATGGGTCCTGGTCACAGGGCCGAACAGGTACATGGGACTCGTTTTATTATTAATGCTACTTGCAATTTTATATAAATAGATTATATTAAATATATGGATGCCTTAGGGATCCATTTTATTAACTGTCTAACAAGGAGGTTAAATGACATTCGATAAATTACCATCAATCTTTAAACAACTTAGACCGGTTTCAATCGGGTTCGATAATCTTTTCGATCACTTCGAAAATTTTTTCGATGAGTACGACAATGTTCGGTCTTCGTTGACAGCTAACTTTCCTTTTTACAATATTGTAAAAAAGGAAAACAATAAGTTCGATATTGAAGTAGCTCTCGCAGGTTATGACAAGAAGGACATTGCTGTAGAATACGCAGATAGCATACTAACTATAAAATCTGTTAAGGAAACTAAATCCGATAAAGAAAAAGACGGCGTGATCCATCAAGGAATTGCTAAGAGATCTTTTGCTAAAGCCTTTACTATCGCTAATGATGTAGAAATCAAAGGTGCTGAGTTAAAAAACGGATTATTGAAAATATCTTTAGAAAAGATAGTTCCTGAGGGCAAAAAGCCGAAGACAATAACAGTAAAATAAAAAATTTTACTGCGCCTCGTGCGTATGTCCTACATTTTAAGGGATTAAATCCAATCTTTTAATTCTTCACCCATCACTTGGGTAGCAATATTAATTTTCTTGCGGAGGGCTTTAACAATTCTTTCATCAACAGTATCTTCCGCGAGAATGTCTATATAAGTCATAGGGAATTTTTGACCAATACGATCAATTCGAGCTTCTGACTGAGTTCTTTTTTCTAGATCATATCCATTAGAATAATAAATCATAGTAGAAGCAGCCGTTAAAGTTATACCATATCCACCCGTTTGTGGGGTTCCTACCAAAAAACGAGTTTCATCTTTAGTTTGGAATCGCTCTATATTAGATTGTCGTATTTCGTTAGGAGTTAAACCATAATAGGTAACTACTGACTTTTCTCCATATTTTTCTGTAATCGCTTTTACAATCGTTTGAACATCAAATTGATAATGAGCCCAGATTACCGCTTTTCCTTCAAGTTCATCTAACACTTCCAACAACTGAGATAATCGATTATTTTTTATGAGTTGAATTGAATCGTCATCTGCTTTAAAATGTCCGCACGTTATTTGATGCAAACGCATTAATTGGGTTAATGCACTCATTGTTGTTATAACCTTTCCGTTCATTTCTGCTAACGCCATCTGTTTCATTTGCCTATAAACTTTCTGTTGTTCAGGGGTTAACGTAATGATTCTTTTCATGTATGTTTTAGGTGGAAGATCTAAGCAGTCGTCTTTGAGAACACGATAGGAGAAGGGCTTAAGTTTTTCCGACAGTTCTGCAAGGTTTTTATAACCTACAACGAGCTGCACAGATCTTCCGTTAAAATTAGCAGTACGCATCGTGGCGTATCGAGATCGAAATGTATAATAAGAAGAATGATTCAAGAGATAAGGATCAAGGAACTCACATTGTTTAAAAAGGTCTAAAGGAGATTTAGTCACAGGGGATCCTGTTAAAATTCGACGGTATTTAGCGTGCATGGCCAAGTTAATAATATTTTTAGTTCTTTTAGCTTCAGGATTTTTAATCGTAGTACTCTCATCTACAACCATAAATGTTTCATGACAACTTAAAAACTTTTTAGCAAAATCCACACCTTTAGTAGTGCTAAAAGCTTCTACATTCATAATAAGAATATGAAGATCTACACCCGTTTTAAACAACGTGTCCAGTTTTTTCTTTTGTTTTTGATTGATGGCAGCTTGCCATAAAACCATCTTATAACGAATATGAGCAGGCATATGGACGGGAAATTCTTGAGAATACCAAGTTTTATACACTCCTTTGGGAGCAATAATAAGAGCTCCATCTACCTTTCCTTTATCATAAAGCATGGCTAAATTATCAATAGCTACTTTAGTTTTACCAGTCCCCATTTCCATGAATAAAGCATAAACCTTCTTGTCACAAGATTTTTTCAATGCAGTTAACTGATGCCCATAGGGCTTCGTCTTAAATTTATAAAACATAGTATTCTTTCTTGACAATAGTAGTACATTATCTTATATCCTATGTCAATAGAAAGCCATGGCTAATTTAGATTATAAAGAACTTAAACAAGACTCAGAAAAAATAGTTTACGTTATTCAGGAAATTCCAGGTACTAAAGAAGGGCGCCCTAAAATCAATATTATGGGAGCTCAAAAATTTGGCAAAATAAAAGTCCTCTTACGAGAAGATTCGCAAATGATTTTCAGTCCGGGTCCAATTATTTTTGAGTTAAGAAGATTGTTAAAAGAATATCGTCCCACTGATTATCTTCTACTTACAGGGGATCCTGCAATCATTGGAGTTGCATGTTCTGTTGTATCTGATATAACTCATGGCAAATATCATTTATTAAAATGGGACCGACAAGAAAGAATGTATTATCCCATTGCAATTAACTTATACGAGAAAGGAAAAGTAGATGAATAAATTAAATGAAATGATGGAAGAAGATCAATCTCTTGCCATCAAAGAAATAGATAATATAAAAAATCTTTCTGATGAAGTAATAAAACTTCAACAGTTAGAAAAAAATATTAAAGCAAAAGAACAAGATCTAAAAAGTTTGAAAGAAACAGCTACAAAAATTTCAGGTGAAGTCATTCCAACTATTATGAATGAAATGTCTTTGTCTTCTTTAAAACTCGCAGATGGTTCTTCTGTAGAAATTAAAAAAATTTATGGTGCTTCTATACCAATCGCACAAAGAGAAGCAGCATTTAACTGGCTTCGTAACAACGACCTAGGCGACATCATTAAAAATGAAGTCACCGTTTCCTTTGGTCGTAACGAAGATACCAAGGCTAGCGATTATGCTATCCTTGCTCAAAGTCAAGGCTACCAACCTGCACAAAGACTAAAAGTAGAACCGATGACTTTAAAAGCATTACTCAGAGAGCGGACTGAAGCAGGGAAAGAGATGCCCTCTGATTTGTTCAACACGTTTGTAGGAAACCAAACAAAAATAAGGAGTAAATAAACATGCCTCAAGAAGCAAGAGACATCACTACTAAGAAACAAGCTGAAGTACCGTCCACTTCATTATTTGAAGCGGATGCGAAGTTAGGTTTAGAGAATATGGACCAAGATGATTTGGCCCTACCATTCCTAAAACTACTTCAAAATAGTTCCGACGAAACGAAGAAAAAACATGCTTCGTATGTAGACGGAGCTGAACCAGGAATGTTTTATAATACAGTTACTAAAAAACTGTATGATGGAGCAAAAGGCATCGAAGTCATTCCATGCTATTACAAACTCACATTTCCTGAGTGGGCACCATTTGAAAGAAGAGAAGGTCGTCCGGCATCACCGGATAGAGGTCCTGAAATTCTTTCTCAAACAAAGAAGGATGCATCAGGTAAAGATGTCCTTCAAAATGGTAACATCATTATTAAAACAGCAAATCATTTTGTCATTATCCAAACGGATAGTGGATCTGATAAGGCCTTAATAGCGATGAAGTCTACTCAACTTAAAGTGAGTCGCGGATGGAATTCGATGATGAAAAGTATCAGTGAAAAAGGTAAAAATGGTACTTTTAATCCGCCATCTTTTAGTCACATCTATCAGTTACGGTCAGTAGAAATATCAGGAAATTTTACTTGGTATGGTTACGCTGTAAAACTTTTAAGAAAAGTAGATAATGTCGATCTTTATCAGCACGCTAAAGCTTTTCACACTTCTATAAAAAGTGGACAAGCTAAAGCAGCAGAGAAAGAAGATACAAACTTCTAAAATTCACCTAAGGTGAGTATAGGGGCGGCAACGGGAGACTTAAACCGCCCCGCTTAAAGGGATGTATGATAGATGAATTTATAAAATTATTTTCTGGACTCAAAGAAAACTTTGGTCAAATTAAGTTACAAGCCAAAGTCGAGTTTGACAAAGAAAGAAATAAGATTAAACCAGAGTATATTTGGTCTAAACAACCGGTCCACCCTACCCACTACCAACAACATCTCGAAGGAAAAATATCAATAGGAATTCAACCTTGTACCAAAGAGGGTAAAGCCTTCTTTGGATGTATCGACGTTGATCCTGAAAATTATAAAGACTTTAATATAGTCCTTCTTCTTTCTTACATAGAAAAATATAAACTTCCTCTCATCCCATGCCGATCCAAAAGTGGAGGCTTACACATTTATTTATTTTTGACCGAAGCCATTAGCGCTCAGACCATGCGTGATGCCCTAGCATCGATCCTTTTACCACTTGAATTAAAAAGAACTACAGAAATTTATCCTAAACAAATTGAATTAGAACCGGATGAACATGGAAATATGTCAGGAAATTTTATTAATCTTCCTTACTTTAATCATACCAACACCAAACGTTATGCTTTAGATAAAAATAATACCGCTTTATCCTTAGAACAATTTATTAAAATAGCTATCGCTTCCCGTGTCTCTCCCGACGAACTAGATCAACTCATCACACGGGTTGACACAGAAATTTTAATGGGAGGAGATCCGGAATTTGAAGATGGTCCCCCTTGTTTACAAAGACTTTCTAAAACTAAAATTGGAGATGGCAGAGATCGGTTTATGTTTAACTATATGGTTTTTGCTAAGAAAAAATATAAAGAAAATTGGCCAGACAAAGTGAATGAAGCTAATAAATATTTTTTAGTTCCTTGGCCTCTTAAAAAAATTAATGATAAAATAAAATACTGGACTAAAGAAACTGCCAATCATACTTGTAATGATGAAGTGATTTCAAAAGTATGTATGAAACATGTTTGTGTTAAAAGAGCTTTTGGAATTAAATCAGACACTACTTCCGCTTTTCCTCTTTTCTCTGGACTTCAGGTTATTATGAGTACTACACCTAAACTTCGTTTTACGGTAGAAAAACCGGATGGTAAACCGATTGAATGTGAAGCTTCTAATCCTGACATTTTCACCACTCAAAAGAAACTTTTAGATCTAGTTTGGTTACAAGCAGGCTTTTATCCCGATCCTCTTTCTCCAAAACAATATCGAGCATTTTTAAATTTAGTTATGAAATCTGTAACTCGTGTCTATCCGGCTGCGGGAACGGATATTAAAGATCAACTCTATCAACATCTTTACGAATATTGTGTTAATTCAAGTCAAGCTAAACAACGTAGCGATATCAGAGGAGGACTCTCTTGGAGCGAAGGAGGTTTTCATTATTTTCTTTTTCCCTCTTTTTTTGAAACACTCCCCCTTAAATGGAAATTAGATTCTCGAGACACCGGAATTATTATGAAGCAAGAACTAGAAGCAGAGTTTGATCATTCTTTTAACATTGGCAATAAAACTCACAAAGTAGTGAAACTCAAACAAATGAAAGTAGATCAACTTGAATATAAAAAATCTAAACGCCAGGAGCCTAATTATTAATGAACTATAAAGTCATAGGACCTCCAGGTACAGGTAAAACACAAACTCTATTAAATAAAGTAATGAAATATAAAGAAGCAGGAACCCCGCTCGATCGTATTGGTTATTTTGCTTTTACTAAAAAAGCGGCCTACGAAGCGAGAGACAGGCTTCTAGAAACTTATCTATTCTTGAAGAAAAAAGATGTTAAACACTTTAGAACATTACATTCTTTTGCTTTCAGGTATCTAGGACTTAAAGAAGAAAATGTAATGCAGGAAGAACATTATAAAACTATAGGAGAAGAATGTGGATTAAGAATTAAATATGCGACTTACGAAAAAAATGACTTTAATGGAATTTTTACTTCAAATAGTGAGTACTTAAGTCTCATTAATCTCGCCGCAGTTAAAAGAATTAATGTGCTGGATCAGCTAGATAAGAATGAACATCTTGGAAAAATTGAAAGAGATAAACTTCAAATTGTTGAGAAACATATTGATGATTACAAACAAACCTATGGTTTAATTGACTACAATGATATGATTAAAAAATTTACTACTCAACAACAATGTCCTTCTTTTGAAGTTATTTTTATAGATGAAGCTCAAGATCTTTCGCTTCTTCAATGGGACATGATAAAACTTCTACAACAAAATAGTAAAGATGTTTATATCGCAGGCGATGATGATCAGGCAATTTTTGGCTGGGCCGGAGCTGATGTTGATTCTTTTATTAAATTTGATGCTATTGAAATACCCCTTAAACAATCTAAACGCGTTCCTAGAATGATACATACACGAGCTCTTCTACGATTAGATAATATTAAATCAGGCAGATTAGAAAAACCATGGAATACTCCGACGTCTGAAGATGGAACTATAAAAATATTCTTTTCTATTGATCCTATTAATATGCAGAAAGGCGATTGGTATATTCTTGCTCGAACTAATGATCTTCTCAAACCTATTATTAGAGATCTTAAAAAACGCGGACTTTATTTTGAAACTAAACAAGGTCGTAGTATTAGTGAATCTTTGTATCGAGATATTATTAACTGGGAACAATGGAAAAAAGAAAAAGAACTCAACACCATAGAAGTTCAAAGACTCTTAGAACGTTTTAATAAAAAATTTAAAGAAACCGAGGACAAATTATTTAAACTTTCCGATCTCCAAACAAAATATAAATTAAATCCCTCTTTACAATGGTATGATGCTTTTACCGCTGTCACACCTCAGATGAAAACCTATATTCGAGCTATGAGAAGTAATGGAGAAGACCTTCGTCTTAAACCGAGAATTAAAATTCTCACTCTCCATGGTTCGAAAGGAGGAGAAGCTACAAATGTTATCATCCTTCAAAATCAAACCCGCAACACTATAAAAGGAGCACGTAAATCTATGATGAAACAAGATGAAGAACAACGAGTTTGGTACGTCGGTCTCACTCGATGTAGCAAAAATTTATTTTTAATTCGATGCAAAGATAGAAGTAAGGAGTTTAAAATATGAACGTCTATAAAAAGCAGATAGGAGGATCTCATTACAAAGATATGCCGATTCAGCCAGCTGAATTTATTAACAAAAATAATTTGCCTTTTGCTGAAGGAAACGCTATAAAATATATCTGTAGACACCAACATAAAGGAGAAGTTCAAGATTTAGAAAAAGCAAAACATTATATTGATATGATCATTGAACGAGATTATGGGGAACAACCTTTACCCCTACCTTATGGTTTTAAGTTAGAGGAAAAAAAATAATGCAAATTCCTTTATTCAAACCTCAAACCGAATGGGTCAAGCCAGAAAAATTTCCTGATCTTACTAACCGCCAAGAAGTTGCTATCGATTTAGAAACTTCAGATCCTGATTTAAAAACAAGAGGATCAGGATCCGTTATTGGAAATGGAAAAGTCGTAGGTATCTCTGTTGCAAGCGAAGACTATAAAGGCTACTTTCCTTTTGATCATGAAGGAGGAGGAAATTTAGAAAAAACTAAGGTAATTCAATGGTTTACGAAGCTTTGTAAATCTTCTTCTCTTAAAATTTTTCATAATGCCATGTATGATATTTGTTGGATTCGTGCCATGGGAATAGAAATTAAAGGAGACATCGTGGACACCATGACCGCTGCATCTTTAATTAATGAAAATCGAATGCGCTATGATTTAAATAGTTTAGGTCGTGAGTATATCGGCTATGGAAAAGATGAAGGCGCTTTAATTGCCGGAGCAAAAGAATGGGGAATTGATCCTAAAGCCGAGATGTGGAGACTACCAGCCATGTATGTAGGCACTTATGCAGAAAGAGATGCGGAAGTCACGTATCAGTTATGGAAAAAATTGAAACAAGAATTAAGCAACCAGGATCTAGAATCTATTTTTGAACTTGAATCAGATTTATTTCCTTGCTTAGTAGATATGAAATTTAAAGGTGTGCGAGTAAACGTTGAAAAAGCTCACGCGTTGAAAAAAAAATTACTTGCAGAAGAAAAAGTATTGTTGCAAGAAATAAAAAAAGAAACACAAGTAGATGCTCAAATATGGGCTGCAAGATCAATTGCCAAAGTTTTTGACACATTAAAATTATCTTATGAAAGAACAGCGAAAACACAGGCCCCTTCATTTACAAAAAACTTTCTTTCCTTCCATAGTCATCCTTTAGTCAAGAAAATAGCAAAAGCTAGAGAAATAAACAAGGCTCATACAACTTTTATAGACACTATTATTAAACATGAACATAAAGGCAGAATCCACGCAGACATTAATCAAATAAGATCTGATCAAGGTGGCACTGTCACTGGAAGATTTTCATATTCAAATCCAAATTTACAACAGATTCCCGCACGTAACAAAGATCTCGGACCAATGATTCGATCCCTATTCATTCCCGAAGAAGGTTGTGTGTGGGGATGCTTTGATTATAACCAACAAGAACCAAGGTTGGTTGTACACTATGCATCTCTTCAGCAGTTGCCTTCCGCCTTCACTGTCGTGGACGCTTATAAAGAAGGCAACGCTGACTTTCATAAAATTGTAGCAGACATGGCACAAATACCTCGAACACAAGCTAAGGTAATTAATCTAGGATTATTTTATGGAATGGGAAAAGCAAAACTTCAAGCAGAACTAGGAGTTAGTCAGGAAAAAGCAGAAAATCTTTTTGCAACGTATCACTCTAAAGTTCCTTTTGTTAAACAATTAATGAATGCTGTATCGCAACGAGCACAGCAACGAGGACAAATTCGTACTTTACTGGGTCGTCTTTGTCGTTTCCATTTATGGGAACCTAACTATTTTGGAATTCATAAAGCTCTTCCTCATGAACAAGCCATACTAGAACATGGCCCAGGCATTAAAAGAGCTTTTACCTACAAATCTTTAAATAAATTAATTCAAGGATCAGCGGCGGACATGACAAAAAAATGTATGTTAGAACTGTATAAAGAAGGCATTGTTCCTCATATTCAGATTCATGATGAACTAGACATTTCTGTAAAAGATGATAAAGAAGCTAAACGTATTGTTGAAATAATGGAATCAGCAGTTGAACTTGAGATACCTAATAAGGTAGACTATGAATCAGGGACCAACTGGGGGGAAATACATTAGGAGGAAACATGGAAAAAGTTAAACAACTTTGGACACTGGCAAAAGCCAATCCAAAAATATCTGCCGCTATTGTGGTAGTAATTGTTGCCATTTATTTTTTAGTAAACTAGGAGTTTTATGCTAGATGGCTTATTTAAACGCGAACACACCTGTGATCTATGCACAGATCAGGAGAGAATATCTCTATGATCTTAAAGAACACCATGGAGAAGTGGAAGACTGCATTGTCTTTGGCTTCGCATCGATTACAGGGCGTCCAATACTCTTTCACGCAATTATGGAAAATGGAGCTGTATTCTACCGTTTGCCGATCTCTGCATTTATACAAAGAGGCTTTGAGGTCAAAGAGGTTCCTAGGATGCGACTTGACGAGCTGGAGCTTTGGAATTGCTTTAGTTACTATCCTAGCGTTACTGCTTTTGACATCTTGGACGGTCAGTCCGGTAAATTCATAGGCAAAGATAAAAAATGGCGCTCAGGTGCGTACCTTTTTACGGTTGACTGGGCTCATCCAGAGAGTAATATAGTTGACACAGATCATTCGGAGATCCCGCACGAACATAAGTGCGCGCACATAATGGCCTTGGATGAGGGGAATTATGCAGCACAACCTAACAATAGGCTAATCTGGAGCATTCCCTCTTTCACGGTGAAGGATGAAATCCCTTTTGATTGGAAGGTCCAAACTTCTGAATGGAATGTAGAAGATAGTCGTAAATGGAAAACAGAAGATACTGATAAGTACTTCTACGGAATTGAGGAAACTAAAAATGACAAAGTGTAAAGACTGTTTTTGTGATTGTCACTGTAATGTAGGTGAACATTCAGATTCTACTGGTGTATGTGCTTGCACCAAATGTAATTGTAATCCGCAGGGAGCTACTGTAAACAATGAGGAATGTCTTTCATGTCAATAGAAGAAAAACGAACTTGCAATATGCATACCAAAGAAAAAGAAAACTCAGGTACATGTTGTCAAATAAAAAACGAAGAAGAAAAAACAGAGGAGACCAATGAATAAATTATTTCTAGTGCTCGCACTATTATTCGCATTGAGCGCCTGCTCGGTAGGCAAAAAATGCACCTATACTCAAGATGGAACTAAAATTTCATCATGGATATGGTTTTATGGTAGTGATAAACCGATTGATTTAGATAAAAATAATTGCAACTAAAGCACATTAAAGTTCTCACTATTATTTTTATAATTTGTTATTTACTAGCAAGTTGTTTTGCTAGGACTATTATCTATGCGCAAGAAAAGAAATTACATCGCACAGCTCCTACAGTTCAAGATCTTTCGTCAACGCATTCGAGCCAATAAGAAAAAATTTAATAGAAAGAAATTGAAAGCCTTGCAACACCTTAAAGATATGATAGAGTAAGGACATGGTTAAACCAAGATACATCAATAATGAAATCATTGTCCCTAAACCAGGACCTAGACATCTTAAAGATGAATCCTATTTTATAGGACGTGCACCCTACGAAGAAGAAACCACTGAAATTGAAATTGAAGTCGATGATGGAATCAAACAACCTCATTTAGATAACAGTGAAATAGAACCTTCGGAATGGTCAAATTTATTTAAAAATGAATAAAAGATTTGGAAAAGATGCCTTTGGAGGCAGAATGCGCATTCAAACAGAAATTGTTAATGGAACTTGTCCTACTTGTAACCATCATGGTGTTTTAGTCTCTCTTTTTAAAACTCATTATCGTTGTGTTAGTTGCGGTTCAGATCTCCAACAACTGGTTAATGGAGTCATTAGTTATATTCCGATGGGAAATCCTAATACCAAGATGGTATTAGACGAAAACGATGGCCCGCAAAAAGCTTAGAAATCTTTTTGGTTACAAACACATAAAAAAACGAGCACGGAAAAGACCGGGACGTCATTCAAAAAAACCTAATAAACGTTCACGAAAAAAGAAATCTAGAGGCCAGGGCTAGCCGCCCCAATCGAAGGTGTCGTCGTGAACTACGCAATTTGAATAAGACCAAGGTTCCATATAATTTACATATGTTACAACCAGTAACGATGCAAGAAAAATGTTGTTACGTCTTGTTAATTCGTAATTTTTTGTAAAGAAATAATTTACAAATTGTAAAAGGAGTAAATCCCTCCTTCTGAAAGAATTTCAGTAGAGGGATATAGAGAGGTATGAATTACTATTTAGCTATCATATTTCGGCCACAATTGTCAATAGGTCTCAACAGCCTTACAGGTATACTTGGTTCCAATCTTGTAATCATTCACCTGTTTAAAACCCATTTTAGACATTAGTTTTATAGACTCCACCTGAGCATTACGGGAGCACTCATACCAACTATTGTATAAGGTAGGATATTCCATCGGGACCAGGCAGGCGTTTCCCTGAATAAAGGAGCACACCCATATTATTAAAATATATTTCATCTTGA
>Ga0208450_1000435_pt1 | contig 23266 bp, 15 predicted proteins | sample MalvireepMed_908_FD_184249 | JGI IMG/M metagenome (GOLD analysis project Ga0208450, IMG submission 184249) | Marine viral communities from the Global Malaspina Expedition - Malaspina viral metaG DeepMed_908 (SPAdes) (version 2) | ecosystem: Environmental > Aquatic > Marine > Oceanic | place... | reverse complement strand
GTAATGTGGTGGGATTTTGATACATTGTATAACAATTATGATAACGTAACTGATAAAGAATGGAACAAGGTCATTAATGCAACAGATGGATATGGATTTGATGGAATCAATCAAGATGTTTATGAAATTCTTGAAGAAACTTTATTTGAAATAAGAAAGGAGAAATAAAATGAGAATAACAATATTTGATAAAAATGATATTACTAAACAAGGAAAAATGAAAGTGAAACACAATGCTCAAATCATGAATGAAGAAGAATTTCTTGAATATGCTTTAGATAATAAATTAACAGTAACACCAAGATATATAGATAATATTGCTGATTTATCTAATGGAAAAATGATTAAGGCAAGTTATGGTGGAATTATGATTGGAACAACAAATATTTCAAAGCAAGTATTTGCTTTAAATAAAGGAGAAATAAAATGATACTTGAAGTAAAACAATTCCCAGAAAGTCAGGAAGTAATGGATGACCCTGAGTGGTTCTTTATAATGGACACAAATTCTAATGATAATAAATTAGGGAACAGTTCCTATGCAAGAATATTGGATGAATCAGAATATATCCTTGTAGAAAAAACAACTGCTGATGAACATAATAAAGAATGGTTAGATGATGGTATACATATGCATAATAAGGATAGAGCAAAGAAATTTCTTAACAGTTTAAGAGGGCACCTCATAGTGTCACAAGCATTAACATACGGAATAAAGCATTTAAGAGCGTTAGAGGACAGAAAGAATAAGTATCCTAAAGACGGAGAACATGCTGAACCTTCAAATAGAGCTGACATGGAGTACATAAAAGAGCATCTGTTCCCATTATATGATATATTTAATACTGATTAGTAGAAAACTCCGTGGGGCTATCAAATAACTCTAAAAAAGCGTATTGTAGTAGTGACTTGAAATGGTAATTATCATTAAGTTCATGCTATTAACAAACATATAAACTAATAAGTAACGAAAAGAAAATAATGGTATCAACAGCAACAATAAAATTAACGAAAGCGGAAATAGATAGGGTAGTAAGGTCACTAGTATTATCAATGAAGGTATCTGATGTATTTGATTATAACAATAAAAATGGTGAAAAGGCTTATTTTAATACATTAAAAGATGACTTTGTAAAAATTAAAAGAATGCTCGATGATGGGGAGCAAGAATATAGAAACAGAACCCCGACTGAAGATGAATACTATACTGTACAGGTATGTGAAGAGTGTGAATAATATTATCATATGAAATAAATGATATAATTCGTAAATTCATATATGAAAAGGAGGATAAAGATGGTACCCATCTCGGGCCTTGAACCAGGGTCAAAATTTTCAATCAATAAAACAGAAGAATTAAAAGGCGTTGTCCTTGATCACAGTCCAATGGGAACAAATGTGTACTGGTATGCTATACCTGAGAGATGGAAGAAGAAATATTACAGTGATGAAGATAACGAAGATGATGATGGAAATTTATACATAGGACTTGACACTCTTTTCTATAGAAAGAAGATGATAATCGGATCATCTGCTGAAATAATTGAAATAACCACTAAACAAAAAGGAGAATAACATGATTGAACAATCATTGTTTCCAGTAATGGAAGTACCAGCTATTGGAATACCCACTATGGACAATAAAGAAATAGATGACACTGGGTACAAATTCATAGTTAGGGAAGACAATAACCATGTGCTTTCTTGTGTTACTAACGAGTATAAGCTAGTAACAAACCAAGAAGTGATGGATAAAGCTCTTCCAATCATTGAAAAGAACCACGGAACTATAGATGAAGTTAAAACCTTCGCACAAGGATCAAGGACAAACTGGGTATTTAAGTTTCGTAAGAATCCAATCACAATTGAGGGTGAAAAACTGTTTCCTCAACTAAATATAAAGAACAGCTACGATGGAAGTACACAGGTTGATGTACTTGGAGGAGCATTTAGATTAGTTTGCAGTAATGGATTAGTTGTAGGTAGAATAATAGGTCATAAGTCTGCAAGACACAGCATATGGAACCCTAAACTACAAAATGGCCACATTGGTGAGCTTGTTGAAGAAACCATTGATAATATGGAAACTGTACTAAATAATGAATTCCCTAAATTGATGGCATCTAAAGTGAAGCAAAAGGATATTGTTAATGTTATGCAGATGTTCCCTACTACACAGATTGAGCATATGGTTAGATATTTAACTACTAATAAACCAAAAACTCACTGGGATTTATTTAATGCAGCTACATGGGTCCTCAGTCATGTAAGTAACAGAGAACATGAAACAACTCATCGAATTGAATCAGAGATGTATCAAGTAATAAAGAAAATGGCAAAGGCTTAATACATGACACACATTGGATTTGCAGACTGTCCAGTTGTAATTCCTTATTATGGCGGGAAGTGGGAACTATCTAAACAGTTAGTTCCAATGCTTCCCGTTCATATCCGATACATTGAAGTATTTGCAGGTGGATTGAGTATGTTCTTTAGAAAGAAAAGAGTTGATAGTAATATAGTTAATGACTTTGATAATGATATTGTTAATCTATATGTGACTATAGCTGAGAAGTTTGATGAGTTCAGCAACCACGTATACTGGATTCCAAGGTCAAGAAAACTATTCGCTGATTACCAGGCAAAGATATTATCAACAAAAAGTGAGATAGAAATACCTGATGCTAAAAGAGCTGCGATGTATTACTATGTTATAAAGAACGCATTTAATAAGAATGTGTATAACGTGCTTTCTAAAGCTGAAGGTAGAAAGACTAATTGGCATACTGGACTTATAGAAGAATTAAAATGGTCGAGAAAAATGATAGATGGAGTGATAGTAGAGAATCTTGATTTTAGAGAGCTTGTAAAAAGATATGAGCCACAAAAAGGCGACTGTTGGTATCTTGATCCACCATATGTAGTAGCAGGTGAGAAAAAGAATTATTACTTCCATGACTTTACTAAGAATGACCATGATGCTTTAAAGGATGTATGTGATCAAATACATGAGAATAATGCAAAGTTTATGGTCAGTTATGATAACAGGCAGGTCATAAAGGACTTATTTAAAGACTACTTTGTAAATGAAATTAAAACGGTATACTCAGGATCTGCTGATAAAAAAGAAAGAATTGAGCTTGTAATTACTAATTATGAGCCAATGTCATCACACCAAACAACAATATTTAATGAGGAAGGAGGAGAATAATGTCAACAATAGATGGAACACAGCCCAACAGTTATGATGCTGAGCAAGCAGTAATAGGTGCAGTGTTATTTGGAGGAACAAATACAATGGAAAGGGCTATCGGATGGATTAAAGATAGAAGAGCCTTTTACGTTAACGAACATATGATGATATGGGACTCAATGTATTCACTATATAGATCACATAGCGTAATAGACGCAGTTACAGTTTGTGATGAAGTAAAGAAAAGAATGAATGTTCAAGATTCTGGTAGAGAAATGGGATATTTCTTAACTGGACTATATGAAGCATGCCCAACAGCTGAGAATGTTGAAGAATATGCAAAGATAGTATGGGAAAGATTTATAAAACGAGAAGCAATTAAAAGCGCTCAAGCTTTAGCTAGGACAGCCGAAGACAATAGTAAGACTATAACTGATATACTTTATAAGCATGAAAGATTTTCTGATGAGTTACGCAGGCTTGAACCAACTGTTAAAAGGGACATATCATCAATAGTGGATGAAACAATAGACCATCTTGATAGGAAAGATAATGTGATTCCATTTGGCATTGAGTTCTTGGATAAACCTGCTGGTGGAATGACAAGGCAAGAATTAACAGTCATAGGCGGAAGGCCAGGTCACGGTAAAAGTACATTGATGATAAACATAGTTAGTAAGATTATAGAAGGTGGATACAATGTGATGCTGTTTAACAGAGAAATGTCTAATACCGAAATGATGAAAAAGCTTATATGTCTGGAATCACAGAACCTTGAATATAACAAGGTGAGAAGACATCAGCTAAACGGTGAACATAGAATTGAGATAGACAGAGTATCTGAATTAATAAGTACTAAATATAAAAACCTAATGATGTATGACAACATTAGGACACTTGCCGAAAGTATGAGAGAATCAAGTAAACATAAACCTGATGTTATTATTGATGATTACATACAACTTATTGACATGGAAGGGACTGCAGACCAAAGAAGATTAGAAATAGAAAAAATCATGTATGAATATAAGTGGCTGTGTAAAAGAATTAATTGCAGTGCAATATTAATTAGTCAGTTAAATAGAGACATTGAGCGTAGAGATGACCCTGTTCCTCAAATGTCAGACTTTGCAGAGTCAGGAGCAATAGAACAAACTGCCGAAATGGCTACATTTGTATATTATCCATTTAATACTGACCCTTCTGTCGAAGACAGGTATGAAACAAGAATTATAATAGCTAAATCACGATATGGTAACATTGGAAGATATACTGTTGGATACGATGGTAATAGGTGTAAATTCTTTGAAACAGTGGAAGAAGCGAGGTCAGGGAAAACGGATTGGTAAATGAGACCAGGGATAACACAACTACCAAAATGGTTCGAGAGAAAAGAATGCAGAATGTGTGGAAGGAATATTCAGAACAAGTTGAAATATTCATACACCAGCCCAATTGCAGATGTAAGGCTTACAGTGTGTAAGCAATGTGCAATTAGAGAATATTACGGGACGTCTGGCTCGAACAGTAAGCTATATAAAAAGCACATGTCTAATAAAAAGTTATTCGGAGTTGATTCAGATGAGTAAAATAACAATAGGTATTGACCCAGGTAAATCAGGTGGAATATGCATATATGATGGTAAAAAGATGAGAAATGTACAGGCATGCCCAGGTGATCCGAGGGAAATGGCAAATTCCCTGAGGGAGATAATTAGAGATTTCGACATTGAAACACTAGGCAAAGATTCAGTTCAAGTTATAATTGAACATGTGCATGCATTCCCTATGGACGGTAGGTCAAGTGTATTTAAATTTGGAACAAACTATGGAATGTGGCTGGGAATATGTGCATCATATGATCTTGATGTAACAACAGTTCCTCCACAAGTATGGATGAAAAAGTATGGTGAGCTACCAAAAGAAAAGCAAGAAAGAAAAAGATATTTAAAGATGCTTGCATTAGGTTATTTTCAAGACTTAAAGGTAACATTGAAAACAGCAGACGCTATATTGATAGCTAAATATGGATTTGAGGAGTTGGGTCGGGATTAGCAGCTGAAGGACTTTCCATCCTTTCAACTTTAGCGAGGTTACCCGCCTAACTCCTTGATATTAAATAAACAAAGGAGATAAAAATGGGAGATATGAAAGAAGTTCGTGTAGAAACTAGGTACGAGAAAGAGTTTTTAATCTTTGGTCTAAAGTACTGGACAATTACATCTAATTACACTCAACATGTAGTAGACTTTAAGGTTAAAAAGCTATTTAGGTTTAGGATTCAGAACATCTTAGGGATGGTATCTGACGTTCAGATTCAATTTTATAAAGTATTCGTTAACTTAGGCGCTGGCATCTCTGAGGAAGAAATCTGAATGGACCCAAAGGATCATGCTGAAACGTTAGAGAACATTGCTAAGTCGTTAAGAAATATTATAAGCTCACTACAATCTATAATGAGTGTGCTTATAAAGATTTCTAAAGATAAAAGCTAACGTATTCCCTTTAAACCTGGTGGTATATCGAAAACGCTGAGAGGGAGTCTTCCTTCCTCGTACATATCCTTTTTGGCAATAATATACTGTATTGCCATTGATACTATGACTGGGAGTATAAGCCTTGCTATGTCATCATATATTTCATTGTTCTCATCGTCATCATTCCAGTCCAACCCAGTTGCAAATGTCAATGCAATTAGCCTCATAAAGACACCAGCTATAGGATTTTCCATACTTCTAACAGCCCCAAAGGCAGTGTTACCAGTCATTAATCTTACACTGTATCCTATACCAGGAAGAACTTCTATGAAAGCAGCTAAGAAACTAGCAAGTAACCTAGTCCCTAAAATTCTGATAACTGATCTGGCTTCATGGTCTATGCCTTTTGTACCAGGTGAATATACATATTGTTTCTGACGAAGTATGAATCCCTTAACAAACCCATACTTAATTGCATCTTTTTGTGCTCTTAGTAATCTCTCGATAGAGTCTCCAACACCAGAACTTCCATTAGCAAAGTTAGCAAATGTATTGTAGTCTCTTATAACTTGTTGTAATGGATATGCTTTATACTGTAGTCCAGACCTTCCAGCTCCTCCAAATGCCTCGCCTAAATACACTTGGCTCATACCAAACTGAGTCGAATAGACTGCGTTTCGCGCTATGTTAACCGCAACATCAGATAGGAACCTATCTTGAACTTTAACTTCTACCCCATCAAAATCTTTAGCCTTTTTTAAATCTCTAGTTGTTCCTAAAGCTCCCATCGCATCAGCAGCCATTAAAGACGCAACTACCGTCATACCTCTTAATGCTTTTTCTCCTGCAGTAAAAGTAAACAACTCCTTTAGCGGTTCAAAATGCCAACTCAATTTCCAGGCTACCATTTTCTTTAGCCTGGCATCTGCAATATCACCAACCAATGACTTAATACGTGCTCTAACAATTTCTGGAGTTTGTTCATTTTCATTCGCAAACATTAAATCCCAGTATATTTCTGCAAGGTATTCTATGTCTTTCCTCTCCTGACCTTCAGCTTTTTCTGATAGTCTTCCAAGGAACTCATATATATTTTTAATGTCTTTCTCTCCAGTTTTTTCTAAAGCACCTTTAATAAACTTTTCTCTACCTAAATTGTAAACTCTACCCCAGCTAATAAGATTCTTTGTAGGTAATGTCTGTGAAAATCCAGCCGTAGCTAATAGCACTAATGGATGAGAGACCATACCTACATCAGTCATTTTAACTTCTTGACCTGACATCATTACATCTTGGAACATTGATACTAAATTTAAAACCCCAGTGTTATTGATGATACCCTGCCAATATGGATTTTTATAGTCTTGCCATGCTTTAAATAGTATTGGAAACCCATATGTTATTGCATCATTAACACTCTGAGTTCTATTACCAAGAGCAGGTTTCGATCCCAATAACCTCATTGTAGTCAAACCGTTTAATACCAAAAACATATGCTCAGAGGTACCTGGAGTCCAGTTCTGTTGCATTCCAGCAATAGACTTCAAATTATTTATCTTGTTAGCAATCACTTCATTGCCCCATCTTAGTCTTCCCCATCCTGCTCGAGTGTTTGGATCACCAATAGCAACCTTCACCCTGTTTATCATATAGTTAACTTCTTCCTCTAATAAACCAGGGTTTATTTTTAACTTAGACATCTTGTCAACTGTTAGAACCAACTCAGCTATAAGATCGTTGCGTATAAGTGTTCTATAAGTGTTGTTAAGGTAGTCGTTAGTAACTCTATCATCTTTACGCCTTAAAGCATGATCTGAAAACTTCTTTCTATGTTTTGTATGTACAGCTTTTTGTAGGAAGACGAGTCTACTAATATATTCTTCAGATGAGTTTTCATCCAAACCTGCAAGAGATGTACCATATTCTTCCATCTCTTTTATATCAGCATCAAGAGCATCTATCTCATCCTCTGTCATTTCATCAGACAGCTGTAATTTTCTTTCATTCATCTCAGATATTGCTCCGTCTATAAAACTATCTAACTCCCTTCTATGAAATTTAACAGGAAAATAGTTCTCTCCTACTGGTGTAAAAAATGCATTTAAACTATGGATGGTACCGTCTTTACTAATAAATACACGGGACTCAGCACCTGCCATATTTGCCATAGCAGTTACCATTTCATCTATTACTTCTTTACTTAGGTTGCCGCTTGTCTTTAATGATCTCTTTAAATTTCTTATCAATGATGACATTGTCTTTTCTTCATTAGTTATTCTTGACTTCATATCAACTGATATTTTCTTAAAGACTGTTCTATATGTCAGTAGCTCTTCCCAAAGTGAACTATATCTAAGACCAGGATCAGCTCTTAATTCAGCAACTTCACTCATAATATTTGAGTTAGGCTGTCTGCTCATTCTTCTAAAACCACGCCACCTTTTATCAACTGAACCTTTTATAAACCTGTTCCTTTTTGTAAGTGTTGGAGAAAAAGACGCTTTGACTTCAGACTTATAAAATCCAGCCTTAAGTGCTTCTTTAAATTCCTTAGCATCATATCCAGTCTTTACAGTAGACCTTGGTTTAAGACCTGGCTTTTCAATCCTTGTAACATATGCATGGTACCTTTCACCAACGCTTTCTTCTCCTTGTTTTACCATAACATAAGAATAGGCAACCCCTTTGTGTGTGATAGTTCTTATATCTGGTGACTTTAGATTCTCTGCACCATAATATTTAAGCCTGTCAATCTTATTCATGACCTTTTTTCCATCATTGGACTTCATCCATTTACTCTTAGCAGATTTATTTGTTGGTATAGCCATTGGAACTATGTTTCTTACTTGTCCATGACCTAAGTCATTTAGTAACTCATCACGATATTTATCTATAAGAGCCATCCTAAGGCTTTCAGTCGTAACATTAATATTCTTCTTACTAACTTTAGTCCTAGCTCTATCAGGATCATCTTCATACATAATTGTGTAAGTATCAGCGTCCTCACCTATGATTATTACATTTTTGTTATCTCTATCTTTAAATCCATATAAACCATCCATAGATGAATTATTAACGGTAGCAGCTCCTGATATAATATGGGTTTTTATATTGTTAGTGACACCAGTCCTTACAGTCTCTAACTCAGCCTGATATTCAGCATAAGCCTGTCTTGTATTATCAGTAAGTCTAAGTGATGACCTTATAACTCTATCAACAAGCCCAAACCTGTCAGCCCTAGCAGCTACAAGTGAAGGAGGCATAAAAGCTTTTTCAAAACTGGTCAAACCTTTTGCCGTTCTGTTCAATCCTATAATCTTTTTAACATAATCATGAACAGACTTAGGTCTTCTCATATGCATTATAGTTTTTGGAGTGATTGGTATAATATACTTATCGTTTAACATATTATAAAAACTTCTTATCTTAATATGAGGATCAATATGAACACCTACTGACATACCTATCTCACCTCCCTCTAAAAGAAAGTCAACCATCATATCATGTAACCTTTTATGATAATCATAGTTAATCTTAGCTTCTTTCTCTTTTCTCTTAGTCTTCGCCTGTTTTATAGGAAGCTTAAATCGACTAGATGGTCCTATAAGTCCATTAACAGCAATTACAGTTTCATCTTCGTAAGCTTTTCTTTGCTGTTGTACAGCTCTGTCTAATGCTTCGTTACTACTTACACATGCTTTACCCACACATATCCTCCGATTTCTTTTTTGCTAATGCTAAAGCTTTCCCAAACTTAAATCCTTTATATGTCTCTCCTCTTGAATCTATTGGTTGTTTAAACTTTGAATTCATATCTTTCATCATCATTTCCCAGTGTAACTGTGCATATGTTTTCCACATTCCATTATGCATAAGGTTTAATGGGAGAAATCTTCTAACATCCACTCTTAAAGCTGGTTTTCCAGCCCTATCTCTTGTTGCCGTGCCTGATAAAAAATACAGCGTTGCATACATCTGAGAGTTATCTTCGAGTTTGTTCCAATCATCTATATAGTTATCAATAAGCTCACGAAGGGGCTTATGGTACTCAGGTTTAAGTCTAACAAATTTACCAGGTCTTGTCTTTTTTACATCCTTAAATATAGCTCTAAAGTCTTTATCTATTTTAGACATTAACCTAGTGCCACTTTCCATTTCAGCATTTGTAACACCTCGTTTAGCAGCTAAAGTAGACCATTGTTCCTCAAGTTTTTTCATAGCATTTACATGAGCAATCCTATATGTTGCTTCTGTATATGTGCCTGGCGATCCACCCCACTCAGCTACAAACTGGTCACCAGATTCGATAGAGTTAACCCTTTTATCATACTCTTTAGCAAGCATTGTAAGCAGTGTTTCGGTTGGTGTTGATTTATCGTTTACCGATACACTAGTAACCTCGAATCCTCTATACCAAGGAACCCATTCGGGATGATCAACGCTTGACCTTCCATTAAGATTGTTCATTAATAATGTATTTCTTTCAAGAGAGCTTGATTCTAGTAGATGATTTATCCTAATACTTTCAACTATATTCTGATCCATAGACGCTTTCTCACCACTAACTACACCTCTACGTGTAGGACTATAGTTAAACATCTGCCTTGCCGCTTTCAGTACATGTAACACGCCTTTACCAGATATTCTACCATTATCACTACGCTTAAACATTCTGCCTATAAGCATATTAAAGTTATACCCTATCTTAGAAAGTAATCCAAGTCCCACATCATCTACAGCAAGCTGAAGTAAGTTAGTCATTTCATGCTCGTGTGTAGTCCTTAGATATAATTTAGTCTTTATGTCAGGAATTTCATCTGCTGTTACTTCTTTAAACTTACCTTTTACAAGCGTTACAACTGAATCACCTTGTTCATTAAGTAAATTAAACAACTCAAACTCTTTTTCCATTAAAGATTCTTTGTCAAGAGGTGCATAATCCATTACAACAACCTCAGATGGAGAGACAGCCTCGAATGTTACATCTTTTAATTTGCCTTTATCACCCTTCATCTTGAGCTTAAACTCTTTATATGCAAGTATATTGCCAATTACCTTAGAGTTTGTTACTACTCCTTGTGAATTTGATGCAACAGTAATATCAGATACTGTCAATAGAAAGTCTTTATAAGTTGTCATCAATGTATGTTTCTTTTTAGTAAGAAATACATTTGTGTAAGCTGTTTTATCACGTGCCTTAAATGTATCTGTTTCCTGCCACTCAATGAATGCTTTTTCAACTTGGCTATTGTCAAACATTTCTAAACTAACACTATCACCATCATAGTCAGCTTGTATTTTAAATATATCTTCTTCACTCATAAATACTACCTCACCAATCTTACCATGACCAACTGTAAGCTCATTAATCTTACGCATTATAGTGACCGTTGACCCTGTGACTGGTTGACGTGAGAACTTAGCATATATAGGACGCCTTTTAAGTACCTCATTTATGGAATCAATCTGCTCTGACAAAGGTTTACCTTCAAACTCATCAATAGCAATCTGGACTCCTTCATCTTCAAATGTAGTAATTTGTGAAGCAGCAAGAACAATTTCACTTTCTATATATAATTTTTTAGCTCTGTCAAATACAACACTGTTGCTAGCACTAACACCTACAGTCCCTTTTATTCCACCTATTCTTGGTTTAAGTTTAAGATTGGTAGACATTCCATTCATTTGTCTTACTTTATTTAACCCATCATTAATGAATATATTATTCAAGTAAGATTCAGCTATTGACATAACATATGGTAAATGCAAACCAACACCTGTAGGTCCGAGTAGTTCCACAATCTCTTGAAGTTCTGTTGGAATTGCACCAGCTGTAACTGGTTTATAAATAGCATCCCTTAGAATCCTCGGGTTATCATGCATATTAAATAAATCTTCAATCCATACATCACCAACATTCTTATAATGAGCATTTAAAGCTGTCATAAATTTTTCATAGTCAGGATTGCCTGCAAGATCTGGGTCTAATGTGAGATCACCTTCAGCTACAGGATAAGCAGAGTTTTCTTTAGACTTTTCAGGAGTCACAAACAATACTTTGATATCTTGCTCACCGAGAGTATTTACTTTATAAAAACCATCTTCATCAGACAACCCACCATGTTCAGTATCCCTATCAAACTTACCTGCTAACATCTTAGCTTCTTCTATTGATCCTAAATGATGGAACTCTTCACCTGTAGCAGTCTCAACAAATACTGTTTCACCTCTACGAACCTTAACTTCAGCAAACTTCTCACCATCTCTAAAGAACTCCATACCTTCATAAGGAGTCATCTGCATCATCTTCAACCCTAAGTAATCTACTAAGTCATCACTTAAATGCCTAATCATTGTCTTAGCTTCATGCATCTTATTTTCATACAGGCCGGCTCTACGACCTATCACATTTGAAAGGTCTTTAAAGAATTGGCCTGAAGACATTAACCATCCATCAAATTTATATGTGCCTGCATAAGCTTTTAACGATATGTTCTTACCGTCAATCTTTAATGTGATTTCTTCAGGATCAAATAACATTATACCAGTATCACCAAGACCAAAAGGAATAGTTCCTTCAGCAAAGTCTATCCTTAGTCTATTAAAGTGTTCTCTAATGCCAACAGGTTTACCTTTTCTAAGTCTTAATAGATAGTTACTTCCTTTTATATTCTTCCACCACTCATGCTTACCGACTTGCTGTGAGTATATTTGATTATTAGTTAAGAAATAGCTTGATATTTCCTCAACCATCTTATCAGACTGAGGCTGAGTCATAAAACCTTTATCAACTTCACCATCTAAATAACTTCTAAATCCTTCTTCATCCATTCCAGTAAACTCATCAGAAACTTTACCCATAAAGATTGCACCGTCAGTGCTTCCTTTGACACCTGCAATAAACAACAAGTCATCACCTTCGTACTGATGGTCTTCAGCAAATATTTCATCCCATCGCCTTATATGTCCTCCATTTATTCTCATATTAGCAGGGAATACAAATTCACGAGGATGTTTATATTCTTTACCTAATTCTATAGCTTCCTGTTCGTCAGCCTTTACATATTTTTTATTAGCAACAACTTTTACAATATTATTATGAGGTAAATAAATAACTCTAGCTTTATTCTGTAATTCAACAAAGCTACTAGTCTTATAAGATGACCTCTTTCTACGATTATTTTCATTATTACCTAGTTCTTCTGATTCAGACACTGTAAACTTAAACTCATGTGGTTTCTGTCCAGCTGCTTTAGCCTCTTTAAAATCAGGACTTTCAGGATCAATTACAAATAAGTCGAGGTAAACTCTTTTACCAGTTGTGTCTCTGTCTAATTCTTTATCATATACTTTTATCCTTGAGTTAGACTTTACAAAGAACTGTATTAAATAATTCTTTTCTTGCCTTGTATATATTTTATCAATGTCAACCCCTACTCCATCTTTATCAAGTAAGTTTTCATTAGCCCATATCTTTAATTCTTCAAAGAAACTATTAAATCCAGCTTCTTTATTAATGACAGCTAAATATGCCATCTCTCCATGATGCTTTTTATTGATATACCTATCAAAAGATTCACTAAAATATGTATTGTAATGGATAAGTGATGATGCCCTGTAATCATACTCTTGTGACACACCTTCTTTAGAGCCGTCTTCACTAACTGGTTCTACATGAGATGCAGCCTCATCATATATATCATATTGTTCCGATTGAACCATAGCTGCTTTATCTAATGCTTCAACCATTGAACTGACCTCCTCAGCAGTCATCCCAGGAGTTAATCCTCTATAAAACTCTTCAAATATAATAGTCCTTAAATCTTTTGCAGTTAATTTCAGTGGAACAAACATCTTTTTAAGAGTCAACCAGAACCTTCTAAACCATGCTTTTACTTTAGCAGGTACAGTTGCTAAAGTTCTTTTTACATACATAGGACCTACAAACTGAGCTAAATATTCTTCGACTGCATCTTTATCATTACGAATATCTGGTCTTTTATGAAGACTTTTTACTTCGGGCAAATTCTTAAACCTTTGGACTGCTAACCTTATTATAGGGGCTGATCCCATTACTTTAAAATATGGATGGAAGAACTCGTGAGGAGGTGTAGAAACTTTTGCTCTTTCAGCTGACCACTCAACTGCTACACCAAAAGCTCTCCCAAGAAATTTTGGATCACCACCATAATACTCAAATGATTCTTTCAAACCTCTTTCAAGTGCCGCCCTAGGAATAACAAATGGTATTCTTTTTATAAGTCTTTTAGCTATCTTATCATATAATTTAGGGTCTTCAGCTATACTAGGCATAGCCTTCATAACTCTTTTTAGTAACGGCTCATCAAATTCAAACTTGATACCTCTTAAATTTTTTGTAGCTTCTCCACTTGTCTTTCTTTCTCCAGTAGGTTTAGCTATCTTAGGTACTTCAGGTTTAGTAGGTCTTGCTATGGCAGGTTCTAATACTTCAAACTCTATCTGAACATACTCACTAAGCTTTTTACCAGATGTCCAATTTTCTTTTACAGCAGCTTCATCATATCCTTCAAGCTTAGACCATCTCTCTGGACCTATAACCTTTGCAGGTACCCATTTCTGAGTTACTATTGCTTTAATTCTTTCTTTACGCCCCTTAGCATAGAACTCTATTATGGAACCAACTCCAAGTTTATTTAAACTATTATCTTTACGAGAAGTCGATCTTCTTTCACCAGCTAAGATTGCATCAAATGTTGTTTTAGACTTTACATCAGGTCTTGCTGGAAGTGCTGTTCCTTCACCATAAACAAAGTTCATAGGTAATGACTTTTCAACCTTTTTAACTACAGGTTTTTTAACTACTGGTACTTTCTTAGCCTTTACAGGTGGCTTAGTTACTGGAGGTGCAACAGTGGCAACTGCAACTTCTTTACTTATCTCAGCAATAAGACTAGCCCTCTCACCAGAAGTCATATCATCTATACGATCTTTACCTGTAACTCTTTTAGATAAAGCCATAAAGGCTGCATCATCATCCCATGCCATACCAACTGCTTCTGCTGCTTTATGAACATCTTCAGGGGTTACTTTAACTACTGCAGGTGCTTTTAATTTATCAACTAACTGATTCTTAATATCTTTTAATCGAGCAAGTCTCTTTTCAATACTATCCCCTCTCTGCCAAAAACCTTTCCTCGGAATATATTCAGTTGGGTTCTTCTCTATTAAAGGAATAAGAGTATCAAGTCTTGATATTTCTTTTTGAATCTCAGCATTACTACCATATTTAAGTGTTAATCTTGATTGTTTTGCATTATAAACAATATTAGATGGCTCTTCATCTAGCTTTCTCCTATTTTGCATATAAGCTTTTACATCAGTCAAAGCCTTTACAACTGGAGGAGCTTTGATAGGAGTTACAGGTGGTGCTACTGCAGCTATCTCTCCCAATGCTATTCTATTAGCATCATTTTCTCTTTCAGCTAAATTTTTAATAGCTCTATTTTCTTGAGTGAAATGAGCTCTCTCATGGGCAATAGCAAAATCTTCCCATTCTTCGTACGTTTTAAAAGCATCTTTAGGTAATGGATCAACTCCTTTAACCTTTGGCTTAGTCCATGCCTTCTCTTTAAACTTCTTTTGTAAATCTTTTTTAGAAACTAATATCCTATTATTCTTATAGTCTGCTTGAGCACCTACAATCCTGTCTTGTTTTTTAGATACTATTACATCCTGATATTCAACTGAAGGTGCTTTAATAGGAGTTACAGGAGGAGCTACTTCAGGTTTTATCATTCCAGTTTCTTTAGCAAACTGGGAAGTTGGTACAATCTCTTTTAGTCTCTCTATATTTTGTGGACTCGATATTTCTGACTCAGCAAACCCAATCGCAGCTTTTATAGTATCGCCAAAACCAAGACTAGATATAGACTTACCAGTTTCTACATTAGTTACTCTCCATAATCCATCATAACCTCTATTAACAAACCAAGTTAAATTTTTAGGAGACCCTTTTAATTTTATTTCTTTTCCTTGAGCACGAACTATTCGTTCTTCAACAAATTTACCCTTAACTGTTTCACCAACGCCAATAGCAAACCACTTATATCCTCTCTTTAACTTTTCTTTCTGACCTTTTTGTAATGGTAACTTATCAACTAATTCCTGAACTGGCTTTGTTACCACTTCAGGTTTAACTGAAGGAGCTACTGCAGGCTTCTTAGCTGCTGCCATTTTAGCTAATTGAGCAGGAGTAGGCTCAGTAGGTATAGGAGGTTCCTCACGTATAGGAGGAGCTTCAGTTATTGGAGGAGCTTCAATTATTGGAGGTCCTTTAGGTATAATAGGTTCTTTAGGTATAGTAGGCTTTTTAGATATTGGAGGAGCTTTCTTAGTTATGGGAGCTACAGCTGGAGGAGGCATTTTATATACATCCTTAGGTAGACCAAACTTAGCCATATCTTCTCTTAGAGAAGGTGCCATCTTAGATGGATCAAACTTAGTCTTCGCTGATATTACAGGTTCTTCAAGACCTATTCTTTTCGCAGTAGTAACTCTTTTACCACCTTGTGCAAATGCTTGTAAATACTTTAACGCATCTTCCCTAGTATCAACCTTAGACTTAGGATTCTCCTTCTTAATGTGACCAAGTACTTTATCAAGTAAGCTGGACTTATCAGCATCGTCCATCTTATTAATTTCTTTTACTGCTTTAACTCCCTCAACGCTTTGCAATAATCCATATAGTTTATCAACTGAAGTCGGAGCATCTTGTTGTTCATATATAGTAGCTTCAAGTGCAGTAGCTCCTTCACCTGGGGCAGGTGGAGCTAATTGTTCCTTTCTTATATCAGACATCCTTATTAAATAATCCTGCATTGGATCATCACTATAGACTTCTTCAGGCTCTATGCCAATATCCTCCTCTTTTTCTTCAAGTTCAATTATCCGTTTTTCTAACTTTTCAGCCTTCTTTACAGCTCTTTTCTTAACCTGAGTAACAACATCAGCCGCGGTTCCCATTGCCCCACCTAATAAACCACCAGCATAGAAGCTAGTAGCTGCTTCTGAAGGGTCGTATATTTCCGTATACCTATCTAAATAAGTCTCACCTACATCTTGATATCCAGCTTGTAAACTTACTTGATATAGATACTGAGATAATTCTTGCATTGATTCAGTAAGAGAACCTTCAACAAAAGCTGGAACCTTACCCATAGCTTTGCCAAATGATGATTTCATATTTCTATATTTAATAACAGATTTTTTATTAACACGATCATAAAACATTTTACCAAGCATATCTCTTATAGGTTTCTTAGTCGTCATTCCCATACGTTTAATCATTCTGCCTGGTGCCCATCCCTCCATCCACGCGCTTCCTATACCATATGCTATAGCTGAATGAGAAGCTGTATGTCTAGCTTCATCTAAATCCAATCCATTTTGAATTGCATAATCAATAGCTTGGTTAAACTCATCTGATCCTTCCATCATACCCATAGCAGTACGACCTACTGCTAATCCAGTAGTAGGGCTTTTTGTAATAAGTCCAGTTGCAACACCAGCTGTTAAGGCTGGAATAAATGATCCTAAACCTCTACCAATATTCCATCCAATAACATCAAGCTGAAGACCTCTATCAAATATATCCATAAATTCACGTAAGTCTTTTGTTCTTGACCACTTATAAAAAGCAAGTGTTTTTGCATCTAATAACGATACATTTTCAAGGTCCTCACGAGCTTCTTCTATCATCCTATCAGAAGCTTTCTTCCACTTAGCTTGACCCGGGGTTAACGCTGACTCTGGATATGGATCAAGTTCTTTCCACTCAGGATGTTTATCAAGCCAATCATCTACAATAGATAATTCACTTTTCCATAATCCTAAGATTCTTTCGTCAGGAGGCTTTTGGCTTTGCTCAGCTGCCTCAATCTTTGTCCTCAACTTGTCAGCTCTCAGCATTTTAGAATGTGCTTTTATCTCATATTGTTTTCTTTCTTGAGGAGTATCTTTAGGCATTGTAGCTGTATGCATAGCACCTATTAAGAAAGGTTCAATGTCTATACGCTTCATAGCCTCCCACATACCTGTAACAACAGCAAATGACTTATCAGCAGGTCCTTTAGCCTCGACTGTTGCTATAAGTAAGTCTTGGAGTCCTTCTCTTTGTTCCCTATTTGGCATCCCAAAATCAGGAGAAGACAAGATTAACATAGATACATCATCATCGCTAATATCAATATCCTCTTCACCTAAGTATAAATTTATATGTTTAAGCTGATCGTCAATTTCAAGTTTTTCAACAACATTTAATGAGGTGTCTTTTAATCGTTCTTGTAAACTTGAACGTTGTTGTTCGAGTGATGTGACTTGCTCTCTAGCGAAACCCCAGAGCTCAGGGTTTTTGTTTTTTATTATATCAGTGAGTTGGTATAATCGTAATGAATGTTCAGTAGGTACAATTTGAGTTTGAGGTACAGGCATTATAAAATCCTGTTACCAGTTAGTATTTAAAAGGAACAACGCCGGTTCCACCGGTTCCAACCTGTACATCCATAAAATTATATAATTGGCTAACAGGTACATCATAAAAATGTCTTTGCCTTAGATTCTTTAGTTTTATATATGTTCTGGCTGCTCCAGACATAAATCTAGCTGCATTCCTTTCCTTTACATCAATCCATGGTCTTCCAGGCTCCCCTTTAAATCCTTTAGATATAGTCTCAATATTCTCAGCACTTGCCGCATATGTTGCCAATATATCCATATAAGGTTCTTTTTCTTCCATCAATGTTCTTCTACCATAAGCTTCTAATACATCTTTAAGAGTACTACCTTCATCAAGAGCAAGAGATTTAGCTTCTCTCTCAGTTATAGAAATCTTTTTAAGAGCGTCAATGTTCCATAATCCATGACCAGAAGCAAAATCTAATGTAGTACTAAGCAATTCAGATGAACTCTCAATATTAGTATTAAGAATCTCAAGACCACCAGGACCAGCTAATCTTCTAGCAGTCGGTAATTCAACATTATATTTTGCGACAGCCTTCTTAAGGCCTCTAGGCATTGGAGGTTCATCAGCTTCTTCAATCCCAACCCCTAAGAATTTTTGAGAACCAGCCCATTCTGTTTCAACTGCTGCTATTGAAGCTCCATACTCGTCAAGTTCTTGCCTAGCCGTGGATATTGCACTTGCCTTCTTAGTATATTTAGCTTCAGATACTCCAACAGCAGCTAAACTACTAATACTCTTTACAGCATCATCCAATAACCCAGTATCAGCATAATTCTTAGCTTGTTGCAATAATCCCTGTTGTATACCTGTTAAGTAATCAGGTTGACTAGCATCAGATTGGAACTGTATCCCTTCCTTCTCCTCTTTATCGTAAAAATTTATCATGTTATAGACATTTCTTGTCTTTACAAGCTCATCTATCTTAGCTTCCCAGTCACCCCTCATAGCAGTGCCTAAATAATGAGCATTAGAATTAATAAAGTTTTTACCATAATTTATAAGTTCAGTAACTGCTCCTTCGTTATATATACCACCTTTAGCTCTATCTTCATGTAACTGATATACATCATCAGACAGAGTATTAAAACTATCAATGGCTAACCTTCTACCTTCTGATAGTTCTTTTGTTTCTTCAAGACCTCCTTTTAATTTAGTTAAAGACGCTAGTACAAGGTTATTACCTTTGTGAGCTGCTGACATCTTAGCTATCTCATCTATTGATACATCAATATCAGCAATACTATCCATAAAATTAACAGAACCAGCTATTTCTGCACCTTGAGCTATAGCAAGTGTATTATATTCTTGTTCTTCACGTAACTCTTGAGCTCTCCTATATGTACGGTTTGACTGCGCTATCCTTGATAGCGACATTACTTCATCCCCAAATATAGGCTTTGGATCAGCAGCCGCTAATATTGCTTTTACATTTACTGGCATTATTTCACTATTATATGGTATCTAATCGTTGCATGTCGACATCAATCATATCATAATATACAGCAAGCATTCCATTTTTCAATGTTACTGCATTAGGATTGATTTTTAAAACATCTTGTGCCATTACACCAGAATACTTAGTATCTCCATCTTTATATTTAAAAGAGTATACTTTGTGTCCTTCATTAGATTTGTGTAAATATTTTATATCTTTTTTCATTCTTCTATCAGACATAAATGATGCAGCCATTGACGCAGCTCCCATCATTCCTTGCATCCCACCACTAAGAGCTGATGCCCAAGGATTAACAGCTGCCTTTGCTCCTCTTAATGATGCTAATTGCTCAACCACTCCTCCATATTGAGTTAAGCTTTGAGCTCCCATTTGTTCATATGGTAAAGCCATCTGCGATAACTGAAGTTCCATACCTGGCATGGCAGCTTGTGCTCCTCTTCTTGATTGTCGAGCCATAGCTCTCATCATAGAAGGTGAAGTTATTCCAGAAGCTATCATGCGTTGTGATTCTTGACCTGCTGATTCAGCAGCCTGTGACATTAACTGACCTCCCATATACCTTGAGTACCTACCTCCAGGCCTATAAGCTTCAGCAAGTCCAAGCTGACGTTCGTGAGCTTCCATAAACTTACCTTTTAATGGATCGAGTTCACCTATAGCTGCCCCTAAACCTTTTTTCTGTGATCCAGCCTGCATAAATCCTGTTATACCTCCTAATAAAGCACCAGCACCCAAAGCTTTAGTAGTGGATGACATACCTTTCCACAACGCTGACAAACCTCCTTTTCCAGCTACATCAGCTGCAACTTTAGGAGCTGCAATCTTTGATGTTTCCGCCATTGTTTTTTTACCAAATCCTTCGGATATATTTCTATAAGCACCTGAGAATTGGTTAAGATCAGGCCAAGCTGCGGATGTAGATGTAGATAAAACATTTCCAGTTATATTAGATTGGCCTATTGTTGAACCTACAGCAGGAGCAGTTCCAGCTCCGCCTCCCAAAATACTAGGGGCTGTGGTTTCGGTCGTCCCAGGTCCAGCGGCGAACTGACCAAGACCTGGTTGTAAAGTAGGTAAATTACCTCCAAGATTAGCCATTCTTTCATATACGCTAGGTTGATTTCCAAAACCTCTAATATCATAAGCTGATTGAGGATTTCCTCTTATACCACCTATATTCCCAAACGAACCTTGATATGATCCTAATCCAATAGAGCTTCCTAAATTAGGTTTCTGAATTGGTGCCCCTCCGCCACCATATCCTGCTCCAGTATAATTATACGTATCACTACCTTGGCCGAACATACCACCTTGGTTGAACATATTACCTTGGCCAAATCCCATCCATGGGGGTTGATCCCAACCTTGGCATTCAGCTACTTCGCCATCATGTTCATAACTATCACAGTATATTTCTTCATACTGCTTAGATTTAGGATTCCATTCAAATACTACTTTAGTATTAATTTTCATTATATATATTCTCCTACGTTAATTTACGCTATTTGTCCTTAAAAGAAAAGCCTGAAGTACTCACACTTGTATCACTTGTTGACCTCATCCACCCTTCCTCAGCCTTCACCTCTAAATAAGTGGCCCCATCAGTCGAATCTTTAACAACCCTCACATCGCCTGTCTTACCTTCATAAGTTTTCTTTTCTTCTACTGCGTTACCTTGGTTAACAGAATCAATGACTTCATTTAAGTCATCATATACTTGTGCTAATATTCTTTCTAAGTTATCAGCAGATACATGAGGAGCTCTTTTCTTTGATATTGGCATATTAAATATTCCCGCTTGTTTTTGGTAATCTTCTATACAAGACACCTACTGAATCAACTTTATGAGTAGCTCCAGATGCTTGTACAATTTTTAATTGTAATGATTTAGATTTCTTATCTGCTGCTGCCACTTTACTACTTACTAAAGATGTTGTAGGTGTAGTATCTCCATTAACTCCGTATCTAATAGTCGGAGCAGTACCGTCACCAACAACATTTACATCATAAAGCATTTTCTTTACTGTATCTTCCCCCATTGTCATATATTTTGATCTCCACTCCCATGCTTTTAATGTAGTAGAAGGGTCTCCAAGATAATGATATAATGCATAATTATCAGCTACTACAAATAATTCGCCATTTTTACCATGTAATGTTGCTTCAGGAACTACACCACTTTGAAAATGTATTAAATCCCATCTATTACGAAGTATATTATAAGACCATGCATAACTCTTAGTAATAGTATATGCATCGTTAGAAGCGTCATCCCAACTATCATCAGAGCCTCCAGTTAAATCATCTAATGTTACTTGAGTAGCAGAGTCAACAGATGCGACTACTCCATTACTACCATCAGTAGTATTATGCACTCTAGCCCCGACTAATGTTCCACCAGCAGCCCCATGACCATTTAAACTAGTAAAAGTTGCTGTACTATCTATTAATACAATATTGCTATCACCTCCAGTATGTGTTCCGCTAGCTTCTAATCCTCTAAAAAATATCATAAAAGATTTACGTTTAGAATCAAACATAACTCTATGACCATAATCTGGCTCTATAACATTATGCCATGGATATGTACCTCCTGTCAATATTGGAGTTGCTATTGGTTTTGGTGATTTACCATCATGTAAGTATATATTATTCTTATCGCAATAACACATCCCATACTCAGTAACTGCTACAGCAAAAGCACCAGAACACCCAGCCCCTTCAAATGTATCTTCTATATAAAAACCTTGTGGATTAATTCTATATGTATTATTTTTATCAAATGCATATATCCTACCATTAAAAGAAGCTAAAGCAGTAGGAACAGTAGGTAACCTAAGAAAGTCAGTTGTCCAGTCAAACTGGTCAAATCTATTAACTTTAGACTTAAATAAATAGTTTTTAGAATCAGGTATCTCAGCTTTATAACATTTACCTACTATATGCATAGAATTTATTTGTGTTGATAATGAATAGTGAACCATAGAAGACTCAAGAGTCTCAGGCATAAGAGTTCTTGCTTCATATGAAGCTCCTTGATTATTTAATTGATCTACAAAAATCTTACGTCTAGCATCAACAGTTCCTGCCCATACATCCTCAGCTATTGTAAAAGATGGGTCCAAAGGCATTTTCTTTAAAAATCTATAAAATGTTGTTGGACTTGCAGACCCAGAAGTATTTGAATCTTCAGCTCTATAAGCTACCAAATGACTTACTCTTTTAGACAATCCACTAGTATTAAATAAACTTATATCAAGCTCTATATTAGAAGTATTGTCGCCTGGAGTATGAGTAAAAGACGCTGATAGTGGAGATTCCTGATATCCATCATACATAAGTGAAAACTTCCAAAAGTATGTATCATCACTTCTGAAAACACCAGTCCCAGAATCAGTAAATTCTACTCTTAAATTAGACCTTTCATTATAGGTAACAGCTGAGCCGAAATTCGTGTCATCATATCCTAATTTCATAAACCCACCTCCACCATATTGTTCAAATATATATATATCATCTCGGTCTGCTGCGACAGCAAAAGCCATCCCATTTGAATCTATTGGATCGGATGTTAGATCAGTATCACTATCACCTCTAGCAGTCGGAACCCCTTGAGACCCACTACCTATAGTCGAATGA